>Ga0247727_10000598_pt1 | contig 88222 bp, 81 predicted proteins | sample WisWelCaveWW1625_FD_202498 | JGI IMG/M metagenome (GOLD analysis project Ga0247727, IMG submission 202498) | Biofilm microbial communities from Wishing Well Cave, Virginia, United States - WW16-25 | ecosystem: Environmental > Aquatic > Deep subsurface > Groundwater > Cave microbial mat | place... | reverse complement strand
CCAACCCGCGCGTCGTGAAACGCAAAATGTCAAAGTTCAAATTAAAACGCGAGCAACATCTTCATTGGCCTCAGCCTACCAAGCATATTTCCGATGCCATTGTGTTGCTTATCTAAACAGTATTGCCTCTAAATCCCAACTCGTATTTTGGAATAGCCCATGCTCACCCTCCTCGAAAAAATCATCTTTGCCCTCGCCGCGCTTGCCGCCGTTTATGCTGTCTGGAATGTTTACAGCCACCTCGTCAAAATCATTGCCCGCGGGCATGGCAGGCCGGATTGGAAACTGGCGCAAAAGCGGCTGATCGGCGTGCTCGGCAAAACCGTCTCGCTGGCACCCACCTGGCGGCTGCGGCCGCTCCCCACGCTGTTCCACGCCCTCGTCGCCTGGGGCTTTATGTACTACCTGCTCGTCAACCTCGGCGACGTGTATGAGGGCTATTTCGGCGGGAAATTTTTGGGTACGGGACTCCCCGGGAACCTGTACCGCCTCGGGGCGGATGTTTTGAGCGTTGCCTCCCTTTTGGGGATGGCGGCCCTCCTGATCCGGCGGCTGGTTTTCCGTTCCGCCGATTTGACTGCCCGCGATACGACCCTCCTTCACCCCAAAGCGCGCGCCGGGATCAGGAGGGATTCCGCCATCGTCGGGACCTTCATCCTCTTTCACGTGGGGTTCCGTTTCCTGGGATCATCCTTCACCCGCGGGCTGGAGGGCCCCGACCCGTGGCAACCGTTTGCGTCCGCGGTCAGTGGCCTGTGGTCGGGCTTTGGTCCTTCGTCGTTGGTCATCGGCCAGCATGTCGGCTTCTGGGTGGCGCTCGGCCTGATCATGGCCTTCTTCCCGTATTTACGTGTTTCCAAACATCTCCACCTGATCCTCGCCCCGCTCAATTTCCTGCTCAAACCGGAACGCCGCTCCATCGGCGAACTCGGCTACGTCAATTTTGAGGATCAGTCCATCGAATCCTTTGGCGTCACCCGCCTCGAAGACCTCGGCTTTGAGCAGATCATGGATGCCTACGCCTGCATCATGTGCAACCGCTGTCAGGAGGTCTGCCCGGCGTACAACACCGGCAAAATCCTGTCGCCCGCCGCGCTCGAAATCAACAAACGCTATTTCCTCAACCAGGAAGGCGGGCGGCTGGCCGCGGGCGAGGCCTCCAGCCAGACCCTGATCGAATTTGCCATCCCGGTTGAAGCGGTTTGGGCTTGTACGGCCTGCGGGGCCTGCGTGGACATCTGCCCGGTCGGCAATGAGCCGATGCGCGACATTCTTGACATCCGCCGCGCACTTGTGCTGAATGAGAACACCTTCCCCGCCCAACTCCAGAACGCCTACCGCGGGATGGAGCGCAACCAGAACCCGTGGAACGTGGCCGGAACCGAACGGCTTAAGTGGGCCGAGGGGTTGGCCGTACCCACGATTGATCAGAACCCCGAGGCGGAGATTCTCTGGTGGGTGGGGTGCGCCGCCGCCACGGACGTCCGCGCCCAGAAAACGGCGCGGGCCTTTGCCGAAATCCTCAACAAAGCCAACGTCAACTTTGCCGTGCTGGGACAGGGCGAGCAGTGTACGGGGGACGCCGCCCGCCGCTCCGGGGCCGAGCACATCTTCTTTGAACTCGCCACCGCCAACGTGGAAATCCTCAACGAGGTGACCACCAGCGGGCCAAAACGGATAGTCGCTGCCTGTCCGCATTGCCTGCACACCCTCACCAACGAGTATCCGGCCTTTGGCGGGAATTACGAGGTCATCCACCATACCCAGTTAATCAACGAATTGGTGGGTAGCGGAAAGCTTCAGATCGATGCCGGGAAAATGCTCGAAAACATCACCTTTCATGATCCCTGCTATCTCGGACGGCAAAATGGGATCATCAACGATCCCCGCATTGCATTGGATAGTGTCAGCACCAACCGCGTGGAAATGCCCCGCCACGGCGAGAAATCCTTCTGCTGTGGAGCCGGGGGCGGGCAGGCCTGGAAGGAGGAGGAGCACGGCGCGGCCGCGGTGAATGCGACCCGCTTCGCCGAAGCGCGCGCCACTGGCGCTTCCACTCTGGCCGTCGGCTGCCCGTTCTGCATGACGATGATGACGGATGCTAACAAGGAAGCGGGGAGCGTGATGGAAGTGAAGGATGTGGCGGAGTTGGTGCTGGAGGCGGTGAGATAAAAGCGGAGAGAAAGGGGGAAGGAGTGAAGGAGAGAAGGAATACGCAATACGGAATTCAGCCCCAAAGGAATCGAAAATCATGACCGATACGCCACCCACCCCCGAAACCCAGGCCTTCCGCCTCAAAGCGGTGCAGGCACAACTCACCAACCTGCTCAATGATCCAGCCGTCCGCGCACGCCTGCGCCAGTCCGCCGGGGAAGGCGACTGGTCGGCGATGGAAACGCTGGGCCATACCGTAGAGATGATCCCGTACTGGATGCATCATTGCGGGACGATTATCCGCGCGGGCGAGCCGCCCAATTTTGGCCGGACGCTGGAATCGCCGGAGCGGCTGGAAGCCGTGGCCCGCGCCGCCCTCGCCGACCCCGATGAAATGGCGCGCCTCCTCGCAGATGCCGTGCGTGACGCCGCCCGCCGCATTCGCGCCATGACCGTTGGCGAACGCGGCAAGACCGGCAACCACAACCGTCGCGGCCCGATGACGGTGGCGGATGTGATCCAAATCCTGATTGTGGAACATGCCGAGGATCATCTGGCGCAGGTGAGGGCGGCTGTGGGGAGGTAGTTTTCGTTCTGGGATAGAATATTCCTGCCCGTAATATTCGCAGATTATGTTGATGTAAAATATAGCGCACAGTTTTGGATAAGTTGGACTCTCAATCCATGAATTTTGAATGGGACGAACAGAAACGACGTCAGAACATCAAAAAGCATGGTCTCGATTTTTTGGATGCTCCAAAAATCTTTGAATACCCAATGCTGGTGGCGTTGGATGAACGGGAAGATTATGGAGAAGATCGCTACATTGGAATTGGATTGTTGGAAGGCCGTGTCGTCGTTGTCGTTTTTACCGAACGCAGCGAAAATAACATTCGAATGATCTCCTTGATGAAGGCGCTATCAGATGAACGTACCAGATATGAACAACTCCTCCGGGACGAACTGGGAATTGATTGATGGCTTGACCGACGAAGCCATTGATCGCTCCGAATTGCCCCCACTGGACGAAAAATTCTTCCAGCGCGCAAAATGGCGGATGCCCAAAAAACAAATCGAGATCACCCTCCAAGTCGATCAGGACGTACTCGACTGGTTCCAGTCGCAGTCGAGTACCAAACAGCGGATCAATGCTGCGCTTCGCATCTATGCAGAAGCACACAAAGAATTGGTGGATACGGAAATAGCCCCCTGATCCGAAAAACTTTCAAGCCCCTCCGGGGGCTTTTTTATTCCAGCCTCGTCGTGCTTTATAATCCCGTCAACCACCCAACCACCTCACCACGTAACCAACTAACCACCCCACCAGGTCCCCATGCCCGAAATCACCGACCTCCCCCCGCTCGAAATCCAAGCCGAACTCGCCGCCCTGCGCGCCCAACTCGACGCCGAAATCCCGCCCAAGGTCCTCGACAAAAATCTCCTGATCGCCACCTGGAACCTGCGCGCCTTTGGCGACCTCACCAAAAAGTGGGACTCCGTCACCGACGACAGCCCGCGCAGGGATTTCCGCGCCCTCGTCGAGATCGCCGAAATTGTCTCCCGCTTCCACGTCATCGCCATCCAGGAAGTGCGCGACAACATCCGCGCCCTGCGCTACCTGCTCAAACTCCTCGGCCCGCACTGGGGCGTCATCCTCACCGACGTCACCCGCGGCAGCCAGGGCAACTACGAGCGCCTCGCCTTCCTCTTCGACACCCGCGTCGTCAACCTCTCCGGCCTTGCCTGCGAACTCGTCCTCCCGCCCGAACTGCTCGACAAAACCAAAATCCAGCCCGACGCCCTCGACCGCCAGTTTGCCCGCACCCCCTACGCCGTCAGTTTCCGCGCCCACAATAAAACCTTCATCCTCGTCACCATGCACGCCATCTACGGTGAAGGCACTGCTGATCGGAAGAAAGAACTGCGCGCCATCGCCGATTGGCTGGCCGACTGGGCTAAAAATATGAACGAGTGGGACCACAACCTGATCGCCCTTGGCGACTTCAACATTGACCGGAAGGGGGACGACCTCTTTGACGCCTTCACTTCCACCGGGTTGCGCGCCCCCATCCAATTGGATACCGCCCCACGTACCATCTTCGACACAGGCTCCGACACCACCCACTTCTACGACCAGATCGCCTGGTTCACCGGCGAAAACGGCACCCCCGTCCTCTCCATGAAACTCCTGAGCGCCGGTTACTTTGATTTCCTCAAGACCGCCCTCAAGGGCCTCAACCTCAACAAAAATACCCTCTCCTGGCGCATCTCCGACCATTACCCGCTCTGGACGGAATTTTCCTTGCGCCAGTAGAACGAATTTCTAAATCGTTTAGGCACATGGGTTGCGGTGTATACTCACTCCATGGTGCATCTCTCCTACGCACAAATCCCCCAACGTCGGGCAAACCCCATGAACCTTGAAGAGCTGTTTCGCTTTATCCCTCCCGGCATATCCAACGCGGCAGTCAAGGCAGCGGCCCAACTTGATCAACTCGGCGTGCGGTATGCCCTCGCAGGCGGGTTGGCTGTGGGCGCACACGGCTATATTCGGGCCACTGTGCACGTGGATTTCCTGGTGGGCGAGGAAGCCTTTGAGCATCACGGGCCGCTCGTCACTTTCAAGGCGGGCGTCCCCATCGAGGTTGATGGCATCCGGATTGATTACCTTTCACCGGTCGCACTTGGCCCGCAATTGGAAATCGTGCTGGATCGCCCGCGATCCACTGGCAGCCTGCCCGTTGTCCCCGTCGAGGTCCTCATCTATATGAAACTCATCGCCGGGCGGCGCAAAGACCTCCTGGATTTGGTGGAACTCGTCAAGGCCGGGGCGGATGTCAAGGCCGCCCGCGCTTACCTGGCACAATACGCGCCGGAACTTGGCGATAAATTCGACCAACTCGTGACCGAATCGCTGGATGAATGAAAGCCCCTCCGCGGGCTTTTTTCATAGACCACCCGCAGCATTTTTCCTGAATTCCTAATTCCAAATTCCTCCTTTGGTACAATACCCTCGATTTCACCCCACCACGGAGAAACGCATGCCAACAGCCGTACTCATGCCCGCCCTGGGCGAATCGGTGGACGAAGCCACCATCACGCAGTGGCTGAAAACCGAAGGGGACGCCATCCGCGAGTTTGAACCCCTCCTCGAAGTCAATACCGACAAAGTTGATACCGAAATCCCCAGCCCGGCCACCGGCGTCCTCCTCAAAATCCTTGCCACCCCGGAACAGGTGGTGCAAGCCGGGATGACCCTGGCCTGGATTGGTCAGGCAGGGGACGCGATCCCCGGGGGCGCATCCACCCCCTCAGGGTCAGCGGCCCCCGTGAAACCCGCCTCCCTTCCCGGAGCCGCAATCCCCCCGGAGCCGGTTCCAGCCCCGTTGGTTCAGCCTGCCCAAAAAATCACCCTCACCCGGAGGCCGGGCCGTGACCCCCAATTGGGGTTCATCTCCCCCGTCGTCGCCCGCATCGCCTCCGAAAACCAGCTTGACCTTTCCGCCATCACGGGCACGGGCAAGGATGGCCGCATCACCAAGAGCGATGTCCTGGCATATCTTGAAACCAAGCCCACCCCGCGCGCTGATCCTGTCGAAGCGCCGCCTGTCGAAGCGCAGCCCGGCGAAGTGATGAAACTGACCACCATCCGCAAAGCCATCGCCGCCCACATGGTGCTGAGCAAACACACCTCCCCACACGTAACAACGGTGATGGAAGCGGACATGAGCCGGGTCGTGGCGCACCGGGCGGCCAACAAAGCCGCGTTTGCCCGTGACGGCGCAAACCTGACATATACCGCTTACTTCATCGCCGCCATTGCCACCGCGCTCAAAGCGCACCCGCTGGTTAATTCGTCGTGGGGCGAGGACGGCATCCACCTGCACCGCGCCATCAATATCGGCATGGCAACTGCCCTCGAAACGGACGGGCTGATCGTCCCCGTCATCAAGGGCGCGGACGGACTGTCTCTGCTGGGCATTGCCCGCGCTGTCAACGACCTCGCCAACCGCGCCCGCAGCAAACAACTCACGCCCGACGAAGTGCGCGGCGGCACATTTACGATCACGAACCACGGTACCTCCGGCTCGCTGTTTGCCAACCCGATCATCAACCAGCCGCAATGCGGCATTCTGGGCGTGGGGATGCTGCAGAAACGCGTGGTCGTCGTCAGCGACGCGTCCGGCGACTCCATTGCCATCCGCCCGATGGTTTACATTTCCCTCACTTTTGATCATCGCATCCTCGATGGCGCCAGCGCCGACGGTTTCCTCGGGGCGGTCAAGGCCGCGCTGGAAGGCTGGGCGTGAACTGGCGGGCTGGCCTGATTTCCGCATCGGCAGAACCCCGGCTTCACCCCCTATTCTCCCGAATTCGCACAAACAATTCGTGTAATTCGTGAACATTCGTGTCAGAGTCTTTTCTGCAAATTTCCAACTCACCTTTTCCAAGGAGCATCTTTAATGTCCAACTACGACGTTATCGTGATCGGCGCGGGGCCGGCGGGCTATGTGGCCGCCATCCGCGCCGCGCAACTCGGCCTCAAAGCCGCCATCATTGACCGGGAATGGCTGGGGGGCGTGTGCCTCAATATTGGCTGCATCCCCTCAAAATCCCTGCTCAAAAATGCCGAAGTCGCCCACACCCTGCGCGAACGCGGCAAGGAATTCGGGTTCTCGTTCGAGAATCTCCAGCTTGATTTCAGCGTGGCGGTCAGCCGCTCGCGTACGGTATCCAGCCGCCTCGTCAAGGGCGTCGGATTCCTGATGAAGAAAAACAACATTGACGTCCACATGGGTGCGGCCAAAGTGACCGCCCCTGATACGGTTGAAGTCACCGGCGATAAGGGTGCGCAAACTCTTAAAGCAAAAAACATCATCATAGCCACAGGGGCGAGCGTGGCCGTCCCGCCCGTCTGGAAAATTGACGGCAAGAAGATCGTCACCTACCGCGAGGCCATCCTGCAGGAAACCCGTCCTCCCAGCGTTGCGATCATTGGCGCAGGCGCGATTGGCGTCGAGTTTGCCACGGTCTGGAACAGCTACGGCACCAAAGTCACCATCATCGAGGCGCTTGACCGCATCGTCCCGAACGAAGACGAAGAAGTGAGCGCCGAACTCGCCAAGGCCTTTGCAAAGAGCGGGATCACGTGTCTCGCCGGGCATCGCGTGGACTCGCTCGAAGCCTCCCCCGCGGGGGTCAAGGTCGCCATTTCAAAGGGGGAGGAAAAACAAACTTTGGAAGTCGATCAGGTACTGGTAGCCACCGGGTTCAAACCCAATTCAAAGGGTCTGGGCCTCGAAGAAATCGGCGTGGCCTTCAATGAGCGCGGCATGATCGAGATCGATGACCGCATGGCAACGAACATCCCCGGTATCTGGGCGGTGGGCGATGTGACTGGCAAACTCATGCTCGCCCATGTCGGCTCGGCTCAGGGCATCATTTGCGCCGAGAATATCGCTGGCGTCGAAACGCACACCCTCGATTACGCCATGCTGCCGCGGGCCACATATTGCCAGCCGCAGATTGCCTCCTTTGGCTATACCGAAGCGCAGGCGCACGAGCGCGGCTACGAACTCAAAATTGGCCGCTTCCCCTTCCAGCCCAATGGCAAGGCGCTTGGTCTGGGCGAAACTACCGGCTGGGTCAAGATCATCACCGACGCCAAATATGGCGAAATCCTCGGCGCGCACATGATCGGCCCTGAAGTGACCGAGTTGCTCCCAGAACTGACCCTCGCCCAATCCATGGAACTCACCACTGCTGAAATCGCCCGCAACGTCCATGCGCACCCCAGCCTGAGCGAAGTCCTGATGGAAGCCGCACACGCCGCCGAGGGCCACGCCATCCACATGTAGACCGGGTCCCCCATTTCCCCCGTTTCCGCCCTGCCAACGCGCCGCCCTTTTGGGTGGCGTTTTGCTTTGCAACGTTCCTGCAACCACCGGCCAGTACCTCTCCCCCTTCCTCCCCGCGGCTTTCTTCCCTATAATCAAGCGTATGGCAGGAAACACCGATATTTTATTGCAGGCGCTCAACGCCTTTGAAGCTGGCAACCGCCGCCGCGGGGCCACCCTGATCGACCAGATTCTCCAGCGTGATTTCACCCACCGCGGCGCATGGGAACTCCTGCACCAGGAATTGGGGCGCAGCCAGGGCTTTGACGACTTCCAGCGCGCCTTCACTGAAAAATACTATCCCAACCACGCCTACCAACTCAACCTGGCTGACCCATTCCCCTCGGTGGATGATCCCCCGGAGATGCCATACGCGCCGGGGACAGACGGCCTCCCCGCGGATGATCTTGGGTTCACTGAGCCGGCGTCCACCCTGAGGCGGGTCACCATCCCCCGGAGTAAATATTTCGCTGACCGCAAGCTGGAGCATCCAAAGACCACCCCACTCCCGGAACCCTACCGTCTCTCCTCTGAACCGGAATCGAACCCCGCGCCGACCCCGGAAAACGCCAAAAAACCCGGCTTCCTCGCCCGGCTGTTCACCCGAAAAAAAGACGCCAGTCCGCCGCAGGCGAAACCCCCGCGGGCATCCCGTCGGGAAAAACCAGCGCCCCTGCCACCTGACCTGATCCCCGCCAACCTGCCCACACTGGCATCCGCGCCGCCAGCCGTGGAGCATATGCCCCGCCCCCCGCGCCCCCCTGAAGAAAAACCCGCCGCGCCCGCCCCCTTCACCGCCGCCCCCGCGCGCCCCAAAGAAACTCCGACCTCGCCGCGCGCCAGGCCAGCCCAATCGCCACGCCCGGCCCCAACGCCCATGCCGCCTGCTTCGGTAAACATTCCCGTGGCCCACGGTCTCCGCAGTTCTAAAATCAAAGTCCTCGTCGTCGATGACATTGCCCAGACCCGCGAGAACATCCGCCGCCTGCTCCAGCTCGAAGCCAACATCCAGGTGATCGGCCTCGCCGCCAGCGGGCAGGAGGGCATTGACCTCGCCCTCGCACACGAGCCGGATGTCGTCCTCATGGACATTAACATGCCGGACATGGACGGCCTGCAGGCCACCAAATTGCTCCACGCCCACCTGCCCTTTACCCAGGTCATCATGCTCACCGTGCAGGACGACCCCGATTACATGCGCGAAGCCCTGCGCTCCGGGGCGCGCAATTTCCTCGTCAAACCCCCTGGCATCGATGAACTTTTTGAGGCCGTCAACCAGGCCTCTACGATGGGCAAAGCCGAACGTGAACGCCACGCCCCCAGGACGCCTGTCCCCGGTGGTCCCGGTATTCATTTGGCCGGCAGTCCATCCGGCCTCCCCGTGAATGGCCGCATCATTACCGTCTTCAGCCCCAAAGGCGGCACGGGCCGCTCCATGCTGGCCGCCAACCTGGCCGTCACCCTCCAGACCGTGGATACCCCCGTCCTCCTTGTGGACTGCGACCTCCAATTTGGCACTGCCGCCATGCAATTCAACGAGCAGGGCCGCAACACCATCGCCGACCTCGCCCCCCGCGTCAGCGAACTCGACCCCTCCGTCGTCGCCGAGGTCGTCATCCGCCACGCCGCCTCCGGCGTCCATATCCTTGCCGCCCCCGAACGCCCGGAACACGGCGCCTCCATCCGCCCTGAAAGCCTCACCGCCCTGCTCCAATACCTGCGCGGCCTCTACCCCTACGTCATCGTGGACACCCCCGCCAACCTCAACGAGACCACGCTCGCCGCCCTCGAAGCGAGTGATCAGATCCTCCTGCTCACCACCCAAGACATCCCCTCGCTCAACAGCGCGCGCAAATTCCTCAATGTCGCCCCGCACATCGGCGTCCACCCCGATTCAATTGCCTTCGTCCTCACGCAATATCACAGCAAAATCAACATCACCCCCGAAACCATCTCGGCCAGCCTCAAACGCCCCATCGCCGCCGTCATCCCCTTCGATTACCGCCTCGTTGTCCCCTCTGTCAACCGCGGCCTCCCCCTCATGCTCGACCCTGCCGCCAAAGCCCAGCCCATTGGCCGCGCCTTCCTCGACCTCGCCGCCAAAATCCGCGCCGCCGCCCTCGTCTAGCCCTGCACCAGTTCCTCGTAAAACGCCTCCGCCGCCCGCATCACCGGCGCGTGCAAAGCCCGTTCCCGGATAATTTGAATATTCTGCCCCCTTGCCTGATCCCGTAACCCGGGATTCTCAATGGCCCCGATGATCCCTCGCGCAATTTCATCGGGATTCGCCGGGTTCACGAGGGTGCCATTCTCCCCAGGCTTGATCCACTCCCGAATGGATTCCAGATCCCCGGCCACCGGGTAGCAGCCGCAGGCCAGTGCTTCCAGCAGGGTATTCGGCGTGCCGTCGTGCGAAGTCAGCGAGACGCATACCTGCGCCCGGCGGAACAGATCGCCCATTTCGGCGCGCGGTACACGGGGGAGCAGTTCCACCGATGAGGCAATTCCGAGTTCGCGTACCCAGGCTTCGGCTTGTGCCTCACCCGCCATCCCCGTACAAATAAACCGCGCCCCCGGAAATTTCGCCAGCACCAATGGGATCGCCCGGAAAAACTCCTCATTATGCACATACGCCCGCATTCCGCGCGGGTGGATGATTGTGAAGGGTAGGGGCGCAGCGGGCTGCGCCCGGAGCGGCGGATAAAAGATGTCAGGCTGGACACCGCCGCCTCCCGGCAGGACCGTGAACGGTTTTTCGGAGGGGAAGCCCCATTCGTATGCAAGCCGGATGTCCCGCTGGCAGTCGGCGTGGATGGCATCGGCGAGGCGGAGCGCCTGCCGGGTGCGGTAGCGCATCATCGGGTTGGCGGGGGCGTGCAGGGTAAAGTCGTTGCCCCAAATGGAGATGACGAGCGGCGCCTTGCGCATAGCCAGGTTAATGAAGGCAGGGTTTTGCAAGGCTGGCGGAGTACGGTGAAATTCCAGGGCCGCGAGTGCCAGCGAGGCCAGCATCCCCTCAAAGGGAATGCGCATGGCATGGACCAGATCAGGCTGGAGGGTGTGGATCAGCCCGGTTAACTGCCGCGCCGCGCGGGGGAGCGTCAGCACCCCGGCCCATTGACGGATGCGCGTCCGCACTTGGGGCGTCGTCACCCTTTTGAGGAGTCCGCCTCCCCCAGGGGCCGCATCATTTTCCGCCACCACCCCCGAAAATGCGACCGGAATGACGTGGTGGGAGGCCGCCCCGGCGAGGGGCGCGCTGGGAAAGGTGCTGGCGAGGTGGACTTCATGCCCCGCGGCGATGAAGTGCTGCATCCAGTTGATGGCGGTGGGGGAGCGCCCGTCGGCGACGAAAAGGATCTTCATGGTTCTTTTACCCAATACGCAATACGCAATACGTATTCCGTATTACGTATTGCGTATTTTCTCCAGCGCCTCGATGAAAGCGGATACCATCGCTTCCAAATTTATCTCTTCCTTCACAATGCGGTAGCTTTCCGCACCCATTTCCCGCAGGCGGGCGGGCTCGGCGAGCGCGGTCGTGAGTGCGGCGATCAGGGCGGGCAGATCATCCTCCGGCACCTGCCAGCCGTTGCCGGGGCGGACGAGGTCGTCCTGCGTGCCATCCCCCTGTGCGACGATGACGGGCAGGCCGTGGCTCATGGCTTCCTGGATGGCGAGGCCGCCCGTGCCCGGCAGGACAAACAAATTGGCGGCGGCGAACGCGGCGGCAAGCGCCTCGCCGTGGAGCGCGCCGGTGAACCGGGCGCGGGGATAGTGGGCGGCGGCGAGTTGCTCAAATTCGGCGCGGGCCGGGCCATCGCCGACGATGGTGAGGGCGGGCTGGAGGTCGGGTGGCAAGGCGGCGCAGGCGCGGAAGAGCAGGTCCAGGCGTTTGCGGGTTTGCAGGCGGCCAACGAATAATATGGAGATTGGAGATCGGAGATTAGAGATTGGTAATTGGTAATTTGTAATTGGTAATTGGGATGCGGGCGCGACGGCGTTGGGGGCGGAGAAGATTTTTTCGGGGGGGAGGAGGCCGAGGGCGCGGTATTCGTCCGCGCCGCGGCGGGAATAGGCGATCAGGCCATCGAGGGAGCGCAGGAGCCGGTTGCGGGCGCGGGAGCGCAGGGGCGCTAGCGCGCCTCCGAGGGGTGGCGCGCCCAGCCCCCAGCCGAGGACAGGGCGGTGGCGGGCGTGCATCCATGGGATGGCTTGCCGGGTGAAGGGGTAGCGCGGGTTGGCTTCGATGATCAGGGCGGCGGGGTCTGAGGCGGCCAGCCAGTCGAGGAGGCCGGGCTGCCAGCAGGTGTAGAGCGGGTGGCGCGGGTGGAAGAGATGCCGGTTGTGGGCGCGGGTGAGGCGGGCAAGTGTCGGTTCCCCGGCGGACGGGATGGACTCAACGGGCAGGGCCTCCCCGGCAAAGAGGGCCAACCCGCCCTCACAGGATTGGGCGAGCAGGTCAAAGAACGCGAGGCGGTAGGCGGGGAGGACGCGTTGCTGGAGGGCGAGTTTGCCGTTAAAGATAGGCATCAGGGATCAGGAATTAGGGATTTGGATGGTTGGGCGACGAGGTAGGCTTTCCAGTCGAGTTTGGCAAGGCTGGTAATTTTTGGATAACCCGCTGTCATGCGGTGCAGGGAATAACTTGTTTCAGTGAGGATCTCCCAGGCAAGGCGGGCGGCCTGCTCCCCGTGGAGTTCGAGGAACAAGAGGGGGCGCGCGTCCCGGAGGGTTCGGCGCATCCCCGGGAGGGCCAGCACTTCGCCGCCTTCGATGTCGAGCTTGATCACGTTTGGGGGCGGGTGGCCCTCTGTGTAGATAAAATGATCAAGGGAGGTGCCGGGCACTTCGATCTCGTCCCCGTAATTTTCATCCCGCCCGGCGGAACCGGCGGCTTTGCCCATGCCGTGTGAGGCGTGGAGGAGAAATTTGACGGGAGACGGGCGACCGACGACGGCGGCGTGGATGGCGGTGGCGTTGGAGGCGTGATTGAGGGAGAGATTGGTTTGCAGGCGGGCATGGTTGGCGGGGAGGGCTTCAAATGCGAAGACCTGCCCGTTTGCGCCGACTGCGCGCGCCAGCATGACCGTGATGTAGCCGATATTCGCGCCAACATCGTAGGCGATCATGCCGGGTTTGACCCGGTCGCGCACGGCGGCTTGCAAATCCAGTTCGTAGGTGCCGAGCCAGTAATCCTTTTCGCTGTGCAAATCCAATTGGAAACGCGCCCCCTGGAGAATCCCGCCCGCCACTGTGGTTTCCGTGAGGCCCGCAGGGACGGCGCGGTTCAGCGAGGCGCGGATCATTTTTGTGAGCGGTCCCAACTTGTAGAGCGCGCGTTTGGCAGGGGGCGGGAGAATCCGGGCGAGGGCGGAGGTCAGGCGGAGCATCAGGGGTAGACCTTCCAGCCGAGTTGGGTGAGCATGGCGTCATCCACTTTGTGTTCGGCGGGCATGTCGGCCATGGCCATGCTGGCTTCGACGGCGAGCGTGCCGTCGGGGAGGCGGAGTTCGCCAACGGCCTGGGCGATGGCGCCGCGGTCTTTGACCATTTTGCCGGTGAGGGTGAGCGGGGTGTTGGTGGGCACGGGGAGGCGGTATTTAAGCTCCATTTTGGCGGTCATCATGAAGCGGTTGTGATCGTGGATGAAGCAGGTGCGGATGACGACTTCATCGAGCATGGCGGCGACGATGCCGCCGTGGGCGACGCCGGGGTAGCCGTTGAAGCGTTCGGGGATGGTGTAATCGCAATAGACTTCGTCCACGCCGTTATCGGTGAAGCGGAGTTGCAGGCCAAATGGGTTTTGCAGGCCGCAGGCGAAGCAAAGAGCGGAGTTGGGTTGGGGGTGTTTAGTCAAATCGTTCATTGGCCGGACAGCCTTATAGTCAAGTGGTTTGATTGTTGATGGGTTGAGAGGTGTCGTTGGATCGGAGATTCGTTGGGGCGAAGCATTCGGCAACGCGAGATTCGTTGGGGCGAAGCATTCGGCAACGCGAGATTCGTCAATACGCATCGTTATTGCCGAATGCTTCGCCCCAACTACAGGATCGCTCGCTATCTGTCCCAGCGCTCGCGATCCTGCTCCCAACGCCGCGGGTTATCGCGGATGTATTGCCGGATGGCGTTGAGTTCGCGCTCGTCGCGGATGATACGTTCAAAGTAGTCGCGCTGCCAGATATTTTCGCCGGGCGTTTTGAGCGCAGCGTTGATTTTGCGGGTGCTGATGCTTTTGAAGTTTTGGATGATGGCGTTGAGCGAACGGGGCTGGGTGCCGCGTGGCCGTTGGGGCGAAGCATTCGGCTTGAGCGTTGCGCTTGTTTCGAATGATTCGTTGCCGAATGCTTCGCCCCTACCCTCGCCCATGATCCAGATAATCCCGTGAAGGTGCTCCGGCATGATGCCCCACTCGTCCAGCCGGATTGGGTGCGACGCCGGGAGTTTGAGCCAGGTGGCCCGCACGAGATTTCCAATTTCGCTCAAAGTAATATGCCCATCCACGATCTCTTCAAATAACTCCCGGCGGTTTTGTACGATCAGCGTCACAAAATATGCGCCGGGCTGGGTGTAATCATACCCCTTCAGCCGAATGGATCGCCGGTGGTGAAACTCAGGATCATAATGGCCCATGTGCCCTCACGGCCACGGGATCACCAGCGGGGCCGAGTACCCATGCTTGTCCACCGTATACAACAGCCCGCTGGAAGCCGCCGGGCAACCCGGCTCGTCGGTAAAGGTGTAATTGCGGTTATACGTCTGCACCGCTACAAACAGGTACGCCCCGCCCTGGCAGACGTACACTTCGAGCAGATAGCCGCGGTCATCGTCCTCCGTCATCACCACCCGGTTCCAGGAAACGGTCACCTGGTTGCCATCGCGCTTCGCATTGACCGCGCTGGGCGGGCCATAAAACGTCGAGAACGGCAATTCCGTCGTCACAAGGTTCACCGTCGCCAGATCGCCCGTCACTGTCATCACTGATTTCGCCGCCCAGCAATGTCGCGGCAGGTTATCCGGCTTCACCCACAGCCACGCCCCGGTTGCGTTCTTCCCGTCGATCAGGACGTGGTCGCCTGCCGCCAGCCCATGCGAGTACAGGTACGCCGTCCCCGGCCCGTAGCGGCAAAAAGCCATGTCTGCCGAGACGATCCCGAATGGCCCGGCGGGGGTAGCCGTGGACGTGGGCGTAAAGGTTGCAGTGGGCGTGGGGGTCAGGGTTGGGGCCAGCGTGGGCGTGGCTGTACTCGTGGATGTCGGTGTGGCTGTCGGCAGATCGGCCGTTGCCGCGGGTGTATCGGTGGGCGGGCTGGGCAGCGTTGCGGCAGGCGTTTCCGGCGCGGGGGCGGCACAGCCCGCCAGCGCCAGCACAATCAGGATTGGAACGAAGCGCAGCATCATCGGCGCAGTGTACCACTCACCCCAATAACGCCGCCAGATACCCTTCCGTCATGGCGTCCAGCCCAAAGAGGGCGGAGGCTCTTTTTCTGGCGCCCGCCCGAAAATGATCCCCACCCCGAAGGATTTCGGCGGCCCCCCGGGCCAGCGCGCCCCCATCGGGCGGATCGAGTTCCCAGGGGTCGCCGATCCCGTAGGGGGTCACGCGCCCCGAGGTCTGATCCACCAACTCCGCCAGTGCGCCCGTGTCAAACGCCGCCACCGGCAGGCCGCAGGCGAGCGCTTCGATTACGGAGTTCGGGCAGGCGGCATTAAGGTCGGCGGAGAAGAGCAGGTGGGCGGAACGGTCCAACGCCGGGATGCCCTCCCGCGGCACGAGGCCGAGCCATTCGATGGCGTGGCTGGCGTAACCGGCCTTCACTGCATTGGCAACGTTGCCAGCGACGGAGAGCGTATTGCGTAATGCGTATTGCGTATTGAGGGTTTCCGAGAGTTTGATTGCCGTCTCCAACCCGGTTTCGTAGCCGCCCTGCAAACTGCCCTCCACGAGCAACAGGCGATAATGGTCGGCGGGGCGGGTGTGCGGGCCGTCGGGGGTGTATTGGGTCAGGTCAACGCCGTTGTAGATGACGGTATTGGGGACGCGGGCCGCGCCGTGGACGCGCTCCCACCAGTCACGCGAGAACGTGCTCTGGTAAACGATGCCGGTGGCGAGGCGCGTACGGATGATGTTCAACAGCCAGTTCCCCATTTCGGCGCGCAGCCAGTGGCGCAAGCCGGTGGGCAATTTGCGGTGGAGCCAGTTCATCCCATCCAGGCGCTGGATGATCGGGACGCCGCGCCCCTTTAGGGATCGCAGCCCGCGGAGGTCGCGCGTCCCCCCGATGACGAGGACGGCATCCACCGTGGGGTCGCGCAGTTCATCGGTGACGCGGTATCCCCGTTGGGCCAGCGCTTCCCCCAGCTTGTGCCGGAAACTAACCATCCCGCCCACGCCATGTACGCGCGGCGTCAGGCAGATGGTAGGTTTTTCGTTGGCGTTTGAAGCGCGCCCGGTCATGGGCTGCTGGTTTGTTGGATTGGGGAGTGTGGGAGGTCAAAGAGCGTTGCCAGGCCGGATTGTATAACTGCGCTGTACGGTTGCGGCAATTGTCCCAACTCACGTTTGATGAATGAGGCGGACACGGTCATCAAGCGGTGTAGTTGGATGGTTGATGTCGTGCGCAGACCGGTTTGCCCAAAGCCTGGATGCTTGGTATCAAGCATAATGTCTGAGTTCAGAGGTGATTCCGGGAGCTGGCTGGTAATAAAAGCCAGGACGATGTGTTTGTGCGGCCAATCGGGTTGGTCAGGCAAATTGCCGGGCGGACCTTGGCGGTTGAAAGATCGTCAAATGGAAATGGCACGAGAACAATTTTATTTTTCGTTGTCATCAAACGGCTCGCCATCTGTCAGTGCGTAAATGTCTTCGGCGGCATCGTGCAGGGAGGCAAAAACGGGATTTTGTGCCGCAGCGCGATACCACTCGGTTTCGGGTATCGCGTCGAACACCGGGTACATGATGATCAGGTGGACGCGGGTATCGGGGGGGATGGACAAGGATTGGTCAAGGTGGATCTGGCGGTTGTCATCCACCGTGCCGATCATCTCGATTGCGGTCATTTGGGTATTCATGGCTATCTCTTCCTGCCTGTTGGCGTTTGGCGATTATAGCACGCCGCCTTGGTCAAGCTCCAAAGCTTCGATCTCCAGCCAGGCGTTTGCCTCGCTGGCGAGTGTACCCCATTTTGCCCGCCCGTCCGGCCCCCAGGCGGCGTATTGGTTATCGAGCCAGATGACGAGGCCGAGTGGGCCGCGCGGGGAGAAGGTGGTTTGGTGGATAAGGATGCCATCCACGCGGAAGGTGACGCGGTCGGGCAGCCATTCGAGGCTGTAGGTATGCCATTGGGACGGGTCGATTGGGATTGGGGAGGCGTCTTCCCCGATCAGGCGGCTGGCGAGTTTACGGAGCAGGCGGGCCAGCGGGGGCAGGGCGAGCAGGGGGAGCGCCAACACTCCGGGGGCGAGCAGGATGCCGGGCAGGCGGGGACTGCGGAAGGTTTGGACGAGGAAGCCCTGGGCCGGCTGGTCATTGCGGAAGGAGAGGTAATTGTGCGGAGATGCGCCGAAGAACCAGCAGGCGTTGGGCAGGCATGGAATTTTCTGCCCGCCGCCGAAACCCAGTTTCAGCCCAAAGGGGTCGTTCCACAAGCCAAATCCCCAGGTGCCGGAGATGTCGCTTGCGCTGGCGCGCGCCCGCAGGGAAAGTGTGCATGGCGGGTGATGGGGGAATCCGCGCCGGGCAAGGCTGTGGTAATCGTCGAGCTGGGCGAGGCGGTAACCCGCAGGGCCGGGGGGAATTTTGAGGGTCACGCCCCCCGGTGAACTCCCGCTGGCTGTTGCGCCGGGGGTCAGGGATGTCTTGAGGTTGGGGGTCATCGGGCAAATTATACGATGCCGTGGCAACATGCCGGATGTTATAATTTTGGGCAGGAGGCCGCATGGCCTCCGCTACGTTTGAATTGACCGAGGTATTTTTATGGAAATTGTCTGGCATGGTTTGTCCTGTTTTCGCCTCACCGAGCGCACCAAAGCGACAGTGGTGACCGACCCATTTGATCATGAAACGGCAGGGTTTGAAGCGCTCAAACTGCGCGCCGATATTGTCTCGGTCAGCCACGATGCGTCCGGGCATAACTTTTTGGCGGGGGTGAAGGGGTACACGCACGTGATTGACGGGCCGGGTGAGTTTGAAATCGGCGAGGTGTTTATTACCGGTGTGCGCACGTCGGAGAAGAAGTTGAAGGCGGGCGATGCGGTTCCCAATACGCTGTACGTTTTCGATTATGAGGGCGTGACAATCGCGCATCTCGGCGACTTGCAACGCACGCTGACGCAGGCCGAGGTGGACGCGCTGGGGACAGTCAATGTAGCGCTCGTGCCGGTGGGCGGCGGCTCCAGCCTGAATGCCGCGCTGGCCGCCGAGGTGATCAGCTCACTGGAGCCGGGTATCGTCATCCCCATGCATTTTAAGACGAAGCAGACGAGCCTCACCCTGGACCCGCTGGACAAGTTCCTCAAGGAAATGGGCCTCGGTGAGGTCAAGGTGGAAGCCTCGCTTAAAGTGACCGCCGGTTCCATCCCCGAGGAGACGCAGGTCGTCGTCCTGGAGCCGCAAAGCTAGCCGGAGCCTGAAATGGATGTAAAAATTCTGATGACCTGGGATATCCAACAGGGGCGCGAACAGGATTACTTCGAGTTTGTGGTGCGTGAATTTATCCCCGGCATGCAAAAACTCGGCCTGCAACCCAGCGACGCCTGGTATACCTTCTTCGGCAACCGGCCCCAGATCATGGCCGCGGCGGTCATGCCCTCGCTCGCCGCCATGCAGCAAACGCTCGGCTCGCCGGACTGGTCGGAACTGACGAACCAGTTGCTCGATTACGTCGAAGAATTTGAATACAAGATCATCCCGGCCAGGGGCGGCTTCCAACTCTGACGCGGCCGGGGCACAGCGTCACCGTCGCCCTGCGACTCGACGACCTCAACGCCCCCACACCCCACGCACAACTTCATAGACATGCGCCAGCCCCGTTTCCAGCGGGGCCACGTTGATATACTCGTCCTCCGTGTGCGCGCCGCCCCCGGTCGTCAGCCCGATGCAGATGGCGGGCAGGCCGCGGCTGAGCGGGATATTCGCATCGGTTGAGCCGATGCCCAGTTGCACGGGGACGCCCAATTTTTCGAGGGAGGCCGCCCCCAATCGCACCAGCGAGTCATCTGGAGGAATCTCCCCCGCGGGGCGGTCGCCGATCCTCTCAAGCGAAAAAGAAACCCCTTCACCGGGGGAGGCGTTGACCAGGGCTTCCACCTCGGCGACCAGGCGGGTGAGGGTCCCCGGGTCTTCGGAGCGCAGGTCAAGCAGGCAGGAGGCGTGCGGGGCAATCGTGTTGATCGAGGTGCCCCCTTCGATGATCCCGACATTCAGGCTGGCGCGCGGTTCAACGGAGATGGGGAGGTTTGCCAGCCGTGCGACCAGCCCGGCGAGGGCATGGATGGCGGACGGGCGGCCATAATTGACCCACGAGTGCCCGCCCTGTGTCCGGGCTGCGATTTTGTATCGCTGCACGCCCAATGCCCGATGATAGATATGCCCCAAAGACATCCCCTCCAGCACGAGATAGGCAGTCGGGAGATCGCCAAAGCGATCCACGGCGGCGCGCATCCCCCGTAAATCGCCCAGCCCCTCCTCGCCGACATTGGCGACAAACCAGATGTCCCCCTCCGGTAAAAACTTGTCCTCACGAAGCAGCCAGAGCACGCCAAACAGCCCGGCGAGACCAAGGGAGTTGTCGCCAATCCCGGGACCGGAGATTCTCTCTGGAGTCCGGATCAGATTGAGGGAGGTGGTTTCGGGGAACACGGTGTCCAAATGGGCGGAGATGACCAATGGGGGCGCGGCCCCCCCGGAAAGGCGTCCGTAGACGTTCCCGGTGGGGTCAATTTCCACATCGAGCAGGCGTTCCTGCTGGAAGAGGGCGGCCACCTTCGCGGTGCGGAGGTGTTCCATAAAAGTGGGCGCAGGGATTTGCTGGAGGTCAATGGCGAGTTCGAGGGTCTGGTGGGTGATCAGGTTCATGGGGAGGGAACGATTTGAAAAATCGTTCTACAGTTTGCGGACGGATTGGCGGAGGACATCGAGGCGGGCCTGGGCGAGGCCGGGGAGGGCCTGGAGGGCGAAGAAGGGGCCGCTGCCTTCGATGGTGAGGGAGGCGGAGACGTTGCCGCACAGGGCGGCTTCGACGGGGTCAAAGTTTTTGCGCCAGCCGGCGAGGAAGCCGCCGCAGAAGGCGTCGCCCGCCCCGGAGAGGTCGGCTTCGCGCGAGGGGTAGGCGGGGATTTCCCAGCGTGTCCGGCTGGCGGTGTCGTAGATGAGCTGGCCCTGGAGGGCGCGCTTGATGACGATCAGTTCGCAGCCGTAGACGGCCAGGCCCTCGACCATTTCCCACAGGTCTTCACTGCGGCCGCGGTAAAGCTCGCGCAGTTTCTCTTCGGAGGGGATGAAGGCGGTGAGGCCGGTGAGCAGGGCGGGGACTTTTTCGAAGAAGGACGGGTTCATGTAGGTGCGGGCCGGGTCGAGGGTGAGGGTCGTGAAGCCGGCCTGCCGCAGGAGCGATGGGATCAGGGAGTGGGTGAGGTAATCGAGCGGGCAGAAGTGTGCGCCGGTGGCGTGGTAGAAATCGGTGGGGATGTCTTTCTGGCGAAGCGAGTGGGCAGTGAGGTCGCTCTGGCTGTCGATTTGTGAGGTCGGGTCTTTGTAGCCGAAGAGGGCTTTGGGGAAGGGGAGTTCCCGTTTGGCAAAGTGGGCGACCGGGTTGTCGGTGTGCCGGGTGCGCAGATCGGAGTAGGCGATAAACTGGCGCAGGTCGAGCGCCTGCGGGAGGATGTTAATGCCGGCGGTGTTGAGGCCGTGCCGGGCGAAGTCGTCCAGCCAGGGGCGCGGGTAATCCTCGCCCACGCGGCCCACCAGTCCGATGTCGGAGTCCCAGGCGGCGAGACCGGCGGCGGCGTAGAGCAGGTTGCCGCCGGGGGTGTCGATTTGTGGTTTGCCGTTGGGGGGGAGGAGGAACATGCGCCGGAGTTGGCCGAAGATGAGATGGCGCGGCGTGGTGGGGGTGGTCATGCGGGGGATTATAACGAACGTTCAAACGTTGAGTTGTGCAAACTTTTGAGCGTTTCTTGACATGCAAATCTGTTTTGGTACAATTCATCAGCTTATTCCTCGATAGCTCAATCGGCAGAGCGAGCGGCTGTTAACCGCTAGGTTCCAGGTTCGATTCCTGGTCGAGGAGTTGAACAACTTTGAGGGGATCGTCCCAAGTAAAAACCTGAGGTATGTCTCAGGTTTTTTTGTTCCCCCAATCATCCCGATTTAAGAGGAGTTCCTCATGCATTACCGCAACCTCGGTCCATCCGGCCTCAAAGTCTCCGCCATTGGTCTCGGCACCAACCAATTTGGCGGGAAGGTGGATGCTGCAGGCGTCCGCGAGATCGTCGCCGCCGCGCTCGATGCCGGGATCAATTTTATTGATACGGCCAATGTGTATCAGGAGGGCCGCTCGGAGGAGACCATAGGGCGGGCCATCCAAGGGATGCCGCGGGATCAGGTGATCATTTCCTCCAAGGTACGCCACCCGATGGGGGACGGCCCCAACGACAAGGGTACCTCCCGCCATCACATCCTCACCAACATCGAAGCCAGCCTGCGCCGTCTTGATACCGGGTATATTGACCTCTACCAGATTCACCGCTGGGACCCGGAGTCTCCTATTGAAGAGACCATGCGCGCGCTTGAAGATTTGGTGCGCCGGGGGCAGGTGCGCTATATCGGCTGTTCCAACTTCAATGGCTGGCAGATGGTGCACGCCAACGCCGTCGCCGAATTGCACGGCTGGACGAAATTCATCTCCAACCAGCCGCACTATCACATGCTCGAACGCGGCATCGAAAAGGAGCTTGTCCCGGCTTGCGAGTATTTCAACATTGGCATCCTCCCGTATTTCCCGCTGGCGGGTGGATTCTTTACCGGCAAATAGAAAAGGGGCGCTGGCGCGCCAACCGGCTCACGCGGCGAGACCAGCCAGTACGTCCAAAAGTATATGACCGAGGCCAATTACACGCTCGTCGAAAAACTGTCCACCTGGGCGCAGGAACGCGGGCATACGATTAACGAGCTTGCCCACGCCTGGCTGATGGCGCGGCCACAAGTGGTTTCCGTCATCTCCGGCGCGACCAAGGTGGCACAGGTGATGGACAATGCCAAAGCGGGGGACTGGTTGTTGGAGGTGGATGAACTGGTGGAGGTGACTGCGATTTTGGAAACGGCCTGAAACCTGACACTAATTTTCACCAATTTTCACGAACGAAAACCCCGCCCGGGTTTCTGATTCCCGTAGTTTTTATAGGCCATAAAATTCGTGTTTCATTCGTGAAATTCCGTGCCAGCATCCTTCCCCGTTTTCCTCGCCAACCGCGCCAGCCGCTTTTCTAACTCCGGCATCCACTGATACCGCAGGAGAATCGGGAAGCCGCGCGCATTCACCAAGTCCAGCGCCGCCTGTGTCCACGCCCGCGCTTCCTCCGCTTTCCCAGCCTGGTGCTCAAAATACTTTGCCAACTCCTCGTGCGCCTGGATCGACCCCCGTTTCGCACACACCTCCCAGAGCTTAATCGCGCCCTCCCAATCCCCCTCCCGCTTGAACATCAACGCCAGCCGCTCCGCCGCCTCCAGCCAGGCCCCTGCCTCCAACGGCCTCCCCAGGCACTCCAGATACAGCGCCCGCGCCTCCGCCAACTGGCCCAGGTCTTCATGCAGCCGCCCAATGGACAGCAAATCGAGGTCATCCTTTACGGCCAGCACCGGGTTAGCGAGCAGGGCGGAAATGTGCGTCACCAGCGCGCTCATCGAAAGAATGTCCATCGCATTGTGATAGAACAGCCCCTTCAACGGCGCAGCATCCCCGCTCGCCAGGTACTCCCGGTACAGGATCGGCGCTTCGTAACCGGGTATCTCCTCCGCCCCGCGGCGCGCCCCCAAAATCTCGATCTCCAAATCCCCCAGCCTCCGGCTCGCCAGCCTGCGCCGCCATAGCTTGCGCGCCAGGTGCAACAAATCCAGGTGCGCATACCCGCCCAGCGGCGAGGGCAGGCGGTGCATGGCAAAGCGCGTGTTCAAAATCGGCACATCAAACGACTTGCCGTTGAAGGTCACAAGCGCTTCGCACCCGGCCAGGAACCGCTCCGCCGCCGCCAGTTGCGCCGCCTCCTCCCCCGGCTCCCGCAGGAAAAATTGCGCCACCCGGAACTCGTCCCCCTCAAATTTCCCGATCCCGATCATGAAGGCAAACGTCCCGGAACCCCCGGAGAGGCCCGTGGTCTCCGTATCCACAAACGCAAATTGGGGATGATCCATCCCAGTAATGGCTGACTCCCCCGACCAGGCCGCCAGCATCCCGAGGGAGGAATCCCACCTGAGGGGAACGGAACCCACCTGGAACCCACGCGGATACCGTTCCTCGATGACATACGCCTCCCCAAAATCTGTTTCCCACACCCCGCCCCCCAGGTGTTCCGTCACCGATTGCTGGCGCGTGGATTTTGCGGGCTTCAGTTGTTGTGCGCCCGCTTGCACACCCAAGGATTTGAGTTTGTCGGATAGGGAAAGCACGCCGGGATTTTAACGCACAAGCGCCGCCTGGGAGGCAGCGCTTGGCTCTCTTTGCTTCCTATTGGCAAAATTCAGGTTATGTTACGGCATTGGCCCTGGGAATGGAATCAACCAAAGTGGATAGCCCAAAAGCAACGCCAGCCCCACGCCAAACGAAACCATGCCAAGTACACGGTACCAAAACTTTTTCAATTTCAGGAAGGCTGCCAGCCCGCCGACAATCATGACGGCCAAGATGACGAAAGCGAGAATAATCAAGAAGGGATTCATTGTTTCACCTCATGAAAACTTGCTGATTTTACTGGCCAAAAATTTCTAAAACCCAGAACTCCCATTAAAGTTGCCATCCTTGTATACATTTTGCTCAACCCAAGGATAGAGATGCAAAATACATGAGCTTCCTCCAACTGGAAAAAAGCAAAAGTCTCCTTGCGCATATCCCCAGAAGGATGCGCTATTAACTCCACCGCTGGTATTATCAGCTATGTCACCTAAAAACGCCCAGCCGTAGTTTGTGAATACCTGTCTTGATCTGTTTAAACTCGTGATTTTTGTCCCATCGTAGCACCAAGATATTTTCCATGAATATTTCAGCAGCAATTGCCCGATGACATTTTTAGCGGAAACTCCCCGTGTATAGAGCTTGCAGCCAGCCACGCCATCCGATGAGGTTGTCTCAATTTGTTCAAAGGATTGTACGATCCATTCCTCGCCATTAGGCCCCGTCACGGTTTCGGTAGATAAAACTTCCTCTTCTCCCGCGGCTAATGCTACGGCTGAACTAAGCGGTGATAATGCAATCCAAATCACAATCAAAAACAAGACAATTCGTTTGGTCATATCAATGCTCCTTCAGCATTTATTTGATTGACCAGTATCTTACAATCTCTGCTTTTCCCAGTCTATTGGCTTAAACGCCAATACGCGACTCATTTTCTACCCCCCCCTTTTTTCGCTGTACGGATAGCCGCCGCCTGCGCCCGGTTGTTGGCCCCCAGTTTGATCAGGATGTTTCCCACATGGGCGCGGACTGTGCGTTCAGTAATCCCCAATGCCACCGCAATTTGTGCATTCGTCAGACCGTCAACAATGAACTCCAAAACTTCCTGCTCGCGTTCGGTCAGTTGCTTCGCAAGCCCTTTTGTTGATTCAAGCCCGGCCAACCTGTCTTGTATCCTGTGGCTGAACCATGTCCCCCCATCTGCCACAGCGTATACGGCTTCCACAATCTTTTCGCCCGGTTCCGTCTTCACGATATATCCCCGCGCGCCCGCGGCCAGCATGACTTGCACCTTTTCGTCATCCTCATGGGCGCTGTAGGCCAGGATGTGGGCGGGCAAGCCGCGTCGAGCCACTTCATCTGCGAGTTGTGTCCCTGGCGCATCGGGCAGGGCATAATCGAGTAGGATGAGATCAGGCTCATGCTCCATCGCCATTTCCAACCCGGCTGCGCAACTTTCCGCAGACCCCACCACCTCAAAATCCTCCACGCCGGAAAAATAATCTGCCAGTCCGCGGCAGGTGGTGGGGTGGTCATCCACAATCAATATTCGGATTTTCCTGGATTGCGTTTCCATCCGACTCCCTTTCAGTTCCACGCGTGCTTCCCGCATTGTATTCCGCCAATTCTAATCCCTGTTCCGTTATTCCTGCTTCCCAATCCCTGCTCCCTACTCCCTGCTTCCCATAATTTCCAATATCCCCCTCGTCTCCACCTTCCCTCCGCTCCCCAATTCCCCGCCCGGCCCGACGCAGGAGGGGCAGCCGTCGGCGCAGGGGCAGGCGTTGACTAGATCGAGCGCGGATTGCAGCAGTTCACCGTGGATTTCATACAGCCGCTGCGCAAACCCGATCCCGGCCGGGATGCGCTCGTAGATGACAATGGCGGGCTGGCCGTCTGCCAGCGGGGATTGCGGGTCGGCGTGCGCCTGGATGTCCGAGGGATCACACATGAGGAACAGGGGGGCGAGATTCCCGAGGAGGTAGGATAGCCCTGCCAGCCCGCTGCGGATGCGCACGGCGGCTTCCACCCGCTTATGGCAGGCGGGGCAGAGGGTGGTCAGGTTGTCCGGGCGGTTGGCGTCCTCGGCGCGCTCAAAATTGCGGAAGGGGATCTTGTGATGGACGTGGTGCGCCCGGCCAGCCTCCACGGCCCCGCAGGACTGGCAGGTGAATTGGTCGCGGGCGCGCACGGCGTCGCGCAGGCGTGGCCAGTCCGGGCCGTACTCGTTGGAGTCGTTGCCCCACAGGCCGGCGTCGCGCAGGGTGTTGACCGTTTCCTCCGAAAGCGTGAACCAGTAGCCCGCCGTTTGCAGGTGGGAGGGCGGCATGTCGAGCGGCTCGTCGCCCAGGCGTTCCTGCGTGAACCACTGGACTTTGCGATAGCCGGTGATTTCCGTGGTCACGAGGATTTCCCCGTGGGAACGCGCCCCCCCTCGGGCGGGTTCGGTTTCCTTGAGGGCGATCAGGGAGACTTCGGTTTCGCGTTTGGCCTCAGTGTAGTAATCGGTTTCGAGGGGGTGCAGGCGGGCGAGGCCCTCTTCAAAGTTGAGTTCATCCACGAAAAAGGATGCGCCCTGGTGGAGGTAGATGGCTCCCGGATGCACCATCCAGGCCGCGGATTCGGCGTCCACTTCGCCGAGGGTGGCTGGCCCGTCCTTCGACTGCGGGAGACCGGCAACTTCGTTGCCCGTCTCCCTCCGCTCAGGATGATGATCCACGAGCAGGTTGATGCGCTGGGCCGATGCCGTGCGCAGGGAGACGCGCTGGGCCGGGTAATCTTCCGATGTCCAGAAAAATTGTTGGGCGGAGGGGGTCAGTTCCCCGCCCTGGGATAGGAAAGCCAGGTATTCGGCCACGGTATCCCCAGGAACCAGGCCAAAGCCTTCACCCGGTTTGAAGGGGAGTTCAAAGGCGGCGCAGCGGATGTGGTCAAGGAGGATCAGCAGGTTGTCCGGGTTCAGCAGAGCGGCCTCGGGGGATTGGGCAAAGAAGAATTCGGGGTGGCGGGCGAGGTATTGGTCAAGCGGGCTGGAGGAGGCGATCAGGACGGCGAGGGATTCGTCCGCCCCGCGCCCGGCGCGCCCGGCCTGTTGCCATGTCCCGGAGATGGAGCCGGGGTAGCCAGCCAGCACAACCGCGTCCATCCCGCCGATGTTGATGCCGAGTTCGAGGGCGTTGGTGGCAGCCACGGCGCGCACGGTGCCGTCGCGCAGGCCAGCCTCGATGGCGCGGCGCTGGGCGGGGAGGTAGCCGGAGCGGTAGGACTCAACCCCCCTCACCCCGGCCCTCTCCCCCCGCCCGGCGGGGGGAGAGGGAGCAGACCGCAGGTCTGCGGGTGAGGGGGGTTGCCCTTCCTGCAGGTAGCGCAGGATCAATTCCGCCATGCGGCGCGAGCGGCCAAAGATGATGTGCTGGACGCCGTGCGTGAGCAGGTCGCTGGAGAGATACACGCTCTCCGGCAGGATGCCGCGCCGCAGGTTGAGGTCCTGGTTGACGATGGGCGGGTTGTAGATGATGAAGTTTTGCGGGCCGCGGGCGGAGCCGTCTTCGTTGACCAGTTCCACTGGGGCCTCGATCAGCCGTCCGGCGAGGTCCACCGGGTTGGCGATGGTGGCCGAGGTCAGGATAAATTGCGGGGCCGCGCCGTAAAAAGCGGCCACGCGTTTGAGCCGCCGCAGGATGTTGGCGATGTGTGAGCCAAATACGCCGCGGTAAATGTGCATTTCGTCAATGACGACAAATTGCAGGTTGCCGAAAAACTCCGCCCAGCGGGTGTGGTACGGCAGGATGCCCATGTGGAGCATGTCCGGGTTGCTGATGATCAGGCGGGCGGCCTCGCGGATGGCGGGGCGTTGGGAGCGGGGGGTGTCGCCGTCGTAAGTGGCGGTAATTGGGTAATTGGTAATTTGTAATTGGGCGTGCTGATCTTGGGCGAGGGCTTTTGTGGGGAAGAGATAGAGGGCGCGGGCTTTTTCGTCGCGCAGCAGGCGGTCGAGGACGGGCAGGTTGTAGCACAGTGTCTTGCCGGAGGCCGTGCCGGTGGCGATGACAAGGTGGCGGCCCGACCGGGCATGCGACCAGCTTTGGGCCTGGTGCAAATAAAGGGAGGTGATGCCCTGTGAAAGGAGACCAGCCCGGAGGGTAGGATGGAGATCATCCGGTAACGGTAAAATCCGCGGGGTTCGCGCGGGGATTTGCTCCCAATGGGTGATATTTTCGGCGATTTGGGGGGTGTGCCGCCAAAAGGCGAGCAAGCGTTCGAGGCTCATGCGGGCGGGATTGCCTTCGGCATCCCCAGTTCGGGAGGGCGCGCCATCCACCAAGCCACGAAACCCAGCGGGATCAGGGAGACCACCGCGCCCGCGACCCCCGCCGCCGCGTACCCGCCCACGGCAAAGATGACCCCGCTGAGAAAGCTGGCGACGGCGGTGATCAGGCTGATGATCAGGTCGTTGGCCCCCTGGGTTTTGGCGCGCTCATCCGGGGTGAGGACATCGGCGAGCAAGGTGGAGCCGCCCACGAAGCAGAAATTCCAGCCGAGGCCGAGCAGGAAGAGGGCGAAAGCCAGCGGCATCAAATCCAGCCAGATCGGGGCTAGGGCACAAGAGACGAACAGGAGTACCGCGCCCGCCAGGATGATCCGGCCCCGACCCCAGCGGTCAAGCAGTTGCCCGGTAATGATGGCGGGGGCAAACATCCCCAGCGTGTGCGCGGAGAACACCAGCCCGACCGCGTCCAGGCTGTGAGCGTTCTGGATCATGTGCAGGCTGGTAATGCCCATCAGGGCGATCATGACGACCTGGCTGAAGACCATGGAGACCATGGCGGTGAGCGCGGTGGGGTCACGCAGGATTTCCGGCAGGGTGCGGGTGGGGCCGTGGTGGACGAGTTTTTCGGGAAAATCGGCGGCCAGCTGCCGCCCCACGTCGCGCGGTTCAGGGCGCAGGAAGATCAGGATGATGGCGCTGGAGAGGACAAAGGTGAGGAGGCTGATGGCGTAGGGGCCAGCGAGGTTATCCATGTGGATGGCGGCGGCCAACCGGCTGGAAGGGTCAGCCAGCCACGGGCCGATCACGGAGCCCACTGTGCCACCCAGGATGACATAGGAAATAGCGCGCCCGCGCACCTCCGGCGGGCTGACTTCGGCGGCCACGAAACGCCCCATCAAAGAGGCGGCGCGCGTAAACCCGACAAAGGTGAGACCGAGCAGGAAGAACGCGAAACTTCCCGAGGCGATGGCATACGCCGCAATGACCGAGCCGAGGATGCCGAAGGCGATCCCGCCCGCGATGGAAATGCGCCGCCCAAAGCGGTCGAGCGTGTACCCGAGGATCAGCGCGGTGATGGCGGAGCCGATCTGGATGAACGCGCCGGGCAGTCCGGCGTAGGAGGCGTGCCCGCCCAACTGGTCGCCGATGATCGTGTTGACCGTGGCCGTCACCGAGTTTGCCAGTGACACCAGCGATTGGGTGATGAAGAGGAGGATCGTGGTCTTGCGGGCGATTTTGGTGTAGTTCATGGGGGGATGGGGGCAAAAGGCTGTTACCACGGAGCCGCAGAGATCACGGAGAAAACCTGTAAAAAAATACTGTAGACTCCCGTTTTTAGCGGGGTTCGTCCGGATATAAATATCCGGGCGACAGGCGCTGTGCCCCGTAAACAGGGCTGTTAGCCCGATTTATCGGGCTTGGTGTGCGTAGCGCGGCGATTGATCGCCGGGCGAGTGAGGAGAGCCATACTTTGTGAACCCCGTGTCCCAGGGGTGCGTTTATTGCACTCGATTTGGAGTTAATGCAGAATCTTGGAACATATTCGGGAAAGCCAGGTGACAGTCACCTTCAAAATGGCTCAATTCTCGTGAATTCGAACTCAGGTGACTGTCACCTTTGCCGAAGATCTCTTTCGGATATGCATTAAGAAAAGTCACTTTGGGGGAATTACTGATGCTTCGTCGCCCGGCGGCAACCCCCTTTCAAAGGCAATCTGCCGGGCAACGAGTGAAAACCCGGAGCGCTTGTAGGTCTCAATCGTTTCCGGGATGTCCCCGCACGAATACAACCTGAGCGCCTCCGCGCCCTGGTTGCGCAGGTGGCGCATGGCGGTGAGCAGGAGCGGCAGGTGCAGGTTGTTGCGGCGTTCCTCGGGTACGATGCCGGGCGCATCAATCACGCTGCCCCGGTATGCGCGGATAAACCCGACCGCCTTGCCAAACATATTCAACAGGATGTACATCCCGTCCGGCGGGTAAAGTTCCGGCCTGCGCTCAAACTGCCCGCCCACATACTCCACCGTCACCGTTCCCGGAAAATTCTCGGCGTGCCCGTATAAATCATAGTAGGCCCGGTTGAGCAAGGCGGTCAAAGTGGGGAGGTGCTGAAGCTCGCTATATGTGCGCAGAAAATAACCGGTCGGGAATTCCGGGGCGGGGATGGACATGCCTCCCGGGGCGTGCATTTCCCAGGCATCGCCCACCGCCCCAAAACCATTCCGTTCCAAAAAGGCCCGCGCCCCATCATCTTTCGCGTCCACATATACCGTGATCTCCCCGGCCTTCAACTCCTGCGCGCGCGCGATGGCACGTGCCAGAAGCAGACTCCCCAGCCCCTGCCTGCGCCATCCATCCAGCACGGCCCCGCCAAAGATGGCGCGTTGCACGGTCTGGAAGCGGATCCAGCCCTGGGCCATGAACTCCCCAGGTTGGTCGGGATGCTCGATGACCCAGCGATCCCTTGCCGGGTCGTGGCCGTCCGATTTCAATTGGGACAGGATCATTTCCTCGTCCGGCGCGCCCCCCTGGATGGCGGCCACCAGCCGGGCGAGTGCCGGAATATCTTCATCGGGGTTAAAATTACGCAAGTTCATAGGTCATACAGGAGGATCATGCCATGCCAAGTTATATCAAGATTGAAGGGGATGCGCTGAGTCGGGCGCTCGCCGCCCTGCCGGGGTGGGAGGTGGTGGAGGGCAAGCTGCATCGAGCGTTTAAGTTTAAGGATTTTTCGGAGGCGCTTGGTTTTATGGCCCGCGTCGCGTTGGACGTTCACCAACTTGATCATCATCCCGAATGGTCCAACGTCTACAGCCGGGTCACGATTGATCTGGTCACGCATTTTACCGGAGGAATAACCGATCTCGATGTGGAATTGGCGGGGAGGATCAACAAGATAGTTGGGTGAAGCGGGGTTCACTTATTACTCTTTACGTATTACGTGATAAGTAATGAGTGACAAGTAAACACCCATTCAGTCGCCAAACACGATTTCCATAAACCGCGGAATTAGCTTTTCCGTTTCTGGTGCGGGTTGGAACCGATCCAGCGTGGTCTGCAACTCGTCCGGGGGAATGGATTGGGCGTAGAGGTCAATATACCGTTTGAACCGGCCCAGGTTCTCGTCGCGGGTCAGTTCCGGGTGGAACTGCGTGGCCCAGATGGGTTTGCCGGGGACGCGCAGGGCCTGGAACGGGGAGCGCTCGCTAAACGCCAGGTTTGGCAGGCTGGCGGGAAAGGCCGTCGCTCGGTCTTTGTGGCCGAGCAGCGCGGTGAAGTGCAGGGGCATCTTCCCGAAAAGTTCGTCGGCCAGGCCTTCGCCGGTCAGCATCAGCGGGTACGTCCCCAGTTCCATCAATTCCGGGGAATACGTGATCGTCCCACCGAGGGCGCACACAATGAGTTGAAAGCCAAAACAGGATGCAAACATGGGATGCCCGGCGTCCACAATTTCGGCCAGCAATTCCAGGGTGGCGTCCATGTGGGGCAGGTTGCCGCGCGAGACAAAATATTCGCCGCTTCCCCCGATCATGACCGCGTCATAATGGCGCACCTGCGACATGGTTGGCGCGCCGAGTAGTAAATTGTGCGGCGTGACCTGTTCCACCGGGACGCGGGCATTCCGTGCAAAGATAGCGACTTCTTCGGGGATGACCGGGTCGTTTGGTTCGCGGGCTTGCAGGAGGAGGATACTGGGCAGCGGCATGGCGGTGATTTTACCACCGGGATTTCTGAGTTCACGGAGCCGTAATGCTCCCCGGAAATCCAGCCAGCCCGATGATTTCCCTGATCCCGGCTGGCGTGAACCCGTCGATGATCACGTCTGCCTCGGAGAGGTCCTGCGCCCCGGAGCCTGGGTTGCGGAACCCGACACATCGCATCCCGGCGGCTTTTGCGCCGCGCACACCGTTGGCGGAATCTTCGATGACGGTACAGGTTGCAGGGGCCGCGCCCAACCGTTGGGCTGCGAGCAGGAAAATATCGGGGGCGGGTTTGCCGTGGGTCACGTCTTCGCCGCTGGCGATGGCCGCAAACGTATGTGCGAATCCCAGCTTGCGGAGGATGATCTCGATCACCCTATGGGATGAACTGGAAGCCAAAGCCAACGCCACCCCGCGTGAAGCCAGTTCAGCGAGGAGATCGGACAGCCCGGCCATCGGGGAGAGGTCGGCTGCCAGCAGGCCGGAAACCATCCCCGCCTTCTCCATTTTGACGAGGGCGTCCACACTTTGCGGGAGGTTCTGCTCCGCTTTGAGCTGGGACCACATGCGATGGGCATCCAGCCCGATAAAGCGGGCGTAGCCCGCATGGTTGACCGAGAAGCCGAGCTGGTTGAAGATGTGGTTGTTGGCGGCGAAGTAGATGGGTTCGGTATCCACGAGGACGCCGTCCATGTCGAAAATGAGGGCGGGTGTTATCATGCCCGGAATTCTAACGGAGATTGAGGAGCAAAATATGCCAACACCCATCATCATCGGCATCGCCGCCGGCACTGCCACGGCGCAACCGGGCACGATCCAGTATGGGCAGTTTGAGGCGTTCGTCCACCCCACGGGGACGGTTGAGTTCCTGCCCGTGATCATCGCTCAGGGGCGGGAGGCCGGGCCATGCCTGTGGCTGACCGCGGGCATCCACGGCCCGGAGCATACCGGCCCCGTCGTGGTCTATAAGCTGATTACTCAGGAATTGGTGGCGCAGTTGAAGGGGACGGTGATCGTGATCCCGGCGCTGACCCCGGCGGGCCTGCGCACGAACCAATATGTGCCTTATCATGTGGATGTGAACCCCAACCGGCTGTGGCCGGACGGCAAACCCGCGGGGGAACCTGACCCCGAGAAACACCCGCCTTTCCAACTGGAGCGCGCCTTTGCGCGGCTGTTTGAGCTGATTACGGCCACGGCGGATTACTTGATCGACTATCACAATGCCTGGACCGGCTCGCTGTCCTTTGTGTTCCAGGATCGTGTGCTTTACCGCGGCGACACCGCGGAGGGGGTGGATGTGGAAGCGAACAAGACTGAGGCGGAGAAACTGGCCGCCATCCAGGAGGAAATGGTCACAGCCTACGGGCACACGATCATCACAGAATATCCCGCCGACAAATATGTCAAGGAAGACCTCCACCGCTCGACATCCGGGGCGGCCCTGCTCGTCGGGAAAATTCCCGGCTTCACGGTGGAACTCGGCACGGGGCACATGCCCGACCCGGCAATTGTCGCGGCCTCCCTGGCGGGGACGCGCAATGTGATGCGCTGGGCCGGGATGCTTTCGGGCGATATGGAGCCGGTTGCGGGGATCACACAGGCCGCGCCGGGGTATCGCGTCCGGCGCACCGAGGGGCTGCGCGCCCCGCAAACGGGCGTCTACCTGCACGCGGTGGAACCGGGCGCGGTGTATGCGGCGGGCGATCTATTGGCGCAAATTGTGGATATTTGGGGACGCCCGGTGGGCGAGGTGCGCGCCGAGGCAGAGGGGCTGGTGATCGGGCGGGCGCATGGCATTTACTTTTATGAGGGCGATACGATCCTGCACGTCGCCATCCGCGATGATCACCCGCTGGTGGGGCCGTACCCGGAGGATTATTTCAAGCCAAAAGCGGGCTGACCGAGAACTCCGAGATTTTGAAAATCTCGGAGTTCTGCTTTTACAGCCACCCGCGCAAATCGTATATCCAAATCCCGATATATTCCTTGAGGGCCAGGGTCAGTTCGTTCAGACTATGTGAGCCGGGGAAAATGGCAAAAACCCATTGCGGCCAGGATTCGCTGAATGGTTTATCAATACTCGTCCGCGTCACGTGAAAATCGGTTGGGGCGGGGATGACCTCAAAACCCTGGTTCTCGAACAAGGGGACCGAGCGGGGCATGTGCATCGCCGAGGTGACGAGGATGATGCGCGTGATCCCCAGAGGTTCCAGCAATTCCCGCGTATACAGCGCGTTCTCATACGTGTTGGCTGATACGCTTTCGAGCAGGACGGCATTTTCCGGGATGCCCATGAGGGCGAGGATGTCGAGCATAGTGCGCGCCCCGTCGGATTCCGCGACCGACCAGGGGAGATTACCCCCGGTCACGACCACGAGGGGGGCGCGGCCCTCTTTGAATAACCGCGCCCCATAAAGCACGCGATCCCCGGCGTCCTCGATTTCCACGGTGGAGCGGGGATATTCGGCGGCCACCGTCCCGCCGCCAAGGATGACGATGGCCTCGGCCACGGGCATTTCCTCCGGGGGCAGGTATTGCCATTCCAGCGAACGGACGACCGCGGCAGAGACAAAGTGGTTGCCGCCCAGCCAGATCAGGAGGAAGGCCAGGACGACGAGCCGTTTGCGCCACTTTTCGGAGCGCAGGAGCAGGGCAGCCAGCAGGAGCATTCCCGCCAGGCTGAGCGGGTAAATGAAGATGGGGAGGAATTTGGAGAGGAACAGGAACATTCAGGGCCTCGGGAATTTGGATGGGGGGCGGCCCCCTGTGAAATGCGGCGCATCTCAGTTGACTAAATCCCGCCGTTCAATCCATTTGACGAACCATCTAAACAGTGGATTTTGTGGGCGGTAGTAAATCTTTGACGGTATGGGCTGGAATCCAAGGTTGGATTTGAATTGTGCCGAGCCGGTTCCGGCAAACAGGCGTTTGGTCCCCTGGTTTATGGCGGTTTCAATGGCTGTGTACATCATCCTAAAGTAGATTCCCCAAACCTCGTAATCCATGCCCAATAATAGCAAGCGATGATTTCCCTCGTTCCCGACGAGTAAGCCGCACCCGACCAGGCGGCCGTGAAGGGTGGCGGTAATCCAGGTGCCATTCACGAGGTGCTGGTGTTTTATGGCGGCTTCCGCCCAGAAGGTTTCAGGGTTCCCGTGCTTTTCGTTCACGTTTTGGATCAATTCCAGAATGGGCGCAATGGGCTGGGAAATTTCGCCCACGCTGAGTTGCACATCTTTTGTCCGGTTGAGATGCCTGCGGTAATCCTTCTGGGTGGACGGGGAGCGGGATGCCAGATAATTGGAGAAATCGGGCCATTCAATCGGAAGGTAATATTCCGGGGGGAACTCGTATGGGACGTAATTGGGAAACCACAGGCGATCCACTTGCGGATTTTGCCCTGTCGGGAAAACGGTATCATTGAAGTAGACGAAGGAAGCACGGTTCTGTCGGGCCAGCTCCTCTGTGAATTCGGTGAGTGGCGGGAGGATATTTGCAGGATCAACCCCGGCAGCGAGGTGGATGGAGCTAAATTGGGCCAGGGGAATTTCGCAGGCAACGACCGGGGAATGCCGGATCATCTTTTGGGCTGCCCACTGAATAGTCTTGCTGGCGATGGGCAACGAAACCTGTTCCCCGTAGACCCAAAGCGAGGCGCAGGCAACCAGCGTGCCGTCTGATTCTTCGAATGTTACGTAGAAGTGCGGAGTTTGATGATATATCTCTTCGCAAAACCGGTGCCATTGATAATCCTGGAAAGGTGCGTTTTGTGTGAGGCTGTGCCACGCGGCAGGGTCAATTTCGAGAATGCTGGAGTAAGAGCGGAGTTGATATTTCAACGATGGGTCTGGTTTGGATCAGTGCTCGGACGAAGTGCAAAAACTCAGGCAATACAGCTCGCCATTGTAGATCATCGCACTGGCGGGATCAGTGACGCCGGCAGGCAGCAAGCCAAACAGCTTTTTCAGGTTTTCCTCGGTGTTTGATGCTGGCTGGATGCCAGCCCTGCCGAGTGTGGCGGGCAGGGTGTACGCTTCATCTGCCACCAGGATTTTTGTGCCTGGTTTTGCCACACGGATCATTTCTGCGATGCACCCAGCCGGATCAGCAAAAAACTGTATCCCGGCCATGTGAAAGACAACATCAAATGAGCGGTCAATGAAGGGGAGGCGTTTTGATGCGTCCATCCAGATGAGTAAAACCTCACCCGCAAATTTCCTGGCTTTCTTTTGTGCCACCCGGAGCATATTGCGGGATATATCAAGCCCGACAAAATGGATCGTCGGAGAAAAATAGGGGATATTGCTGCCCGTCCCCATTGAAATTTCCAGCACCCGGTCGCCATCCTTGATCCCCAATTGCCCCACAAAATGCTGCCGCATTTGATGTTCATCAACGCCGCGTTTTTTCAATCCCTGCTTAATCCGATAATCATAGGTCAAGGCTACTCCCAGGAGATCAAACCATTTTCTCGCTTCCCTGGATACTGTGCTTGACTCCTGCGGATCGGGGATGACCAGGAGACCCCGATCCAGGCGGAATTTTTGCCCGGTTGAAAGATCAGCCAGAAATCGACCGGAGGGATCAGGAACGAGGGGCTGACGTGTAAAGGGGCTTTGCAGGATATTCTGGTTTGGGGCTTGGGTGGGTTCAGGCATGGGTACTCCAGGAAGGTGGAAATTTTAGCATCAAAGTGACACTGGCAATAAAGGCTGTTGCCGCAGGGATAAAAAAAACTTCCAGGAGTTTCCTCGCTGGAAGTTTTTTCTTTGTATTGCACTAATCCGCCGCGGCGGGCAGTTCCTCGTATGCGCTGTATTTGGCCTCCAGGCTGCGCCGGAATTGCTGGGTGTACAGCCGGTAATAATGTCCCTTTTGCTGGATGAGTTCGGTGTGACTGCCCTGTTCGGCGATCTTGCCCGCTTCCAGCACGAGAATGCGATCCGCCCGCTTGATGGTGGAGAGGCGGTGGGCGATGACGAAGCTGGTACGCCCTTGCAGGACGCGCTCCATCCCTTTCTGGATGCGCGCTTCCGTCAGGGTGTCCACGGAACTCGTGGCCTCATCCATGATGAAGATGTCCGGGTCGGCGAGGATGGCGCGCGCCAGGGAGATGAGTTGTTTCTGGCCGACGGAGAGCAGGACGCCGCCCTCGCCCACCTCTTCATCGTAGCCTTTCTCCAATTCCAGGATGAACTCGTGCGCCCCGGCGAGTTTGGCGGACTCTTCCACCTTTTCGTCGGTCGCGCCCAGCCGCCCGTAGCGGATGTTTTCGCGGATGGTGCCGCTGAAGAGGTGCGGGGTCTGGAGCATGACGCCCAGCTGCGACTGGATCCCTTCCAGCGTGAAGTTGGTGTAGTCCTGCCCGCCGATGCGGATGGTGCCCTTTTTGGGTTCGTAGAAGCGGGCGACGAGGTTCACGATGGTGGACTTGCCCGCGCCAGTCGGCCCGACGATGGCGATGGTTTCGCCCGGATTGATTTTGAGGGAGAAGTCGGTGAGGACGGGCTTGTCTTCCTGGTAGTAGAAATCAACGTGGTCGAACTCAATGGGGCCGCGCAGGTTTATCGGGGTCACGGCCCCCGTGCGGTTCTGGATTTCCGGTTTTGCGTCGATCAAGGAGAAAACGCGCTCCGCCGAGGCCACCGATCTTTGGAGGTCGGCATAGACGCGCGCCATTTCCTGCACCGGGAAGAGCATGAAGATGACATAGGAGATGAACGCCTGAATCCCGCCGATGGTGATCCCGCCGGTGAAGGACTGCACGCCGCCGTACCAGGCGATGCTGGCGATGCCCAGCGCGCTGATCAGTTGCACGACCGGGAGGAAGAGCGCCGACAGCCAGGCCGCACGGAACCCGGCGCGGTACATGGGGATGGTCAATTCCTTGAACTCGTCGAGGTTCTTTTGCTCGCGCACCAGCGCCTTGCTGACGCGCACGCCGGTGATCGCTTCGTTGTAGGAACCCGTGATCTGGGAGTTGAGTTTGCGCACGGTGCGGTACTCGGCCAGGATGTATTTCTGGAAGATGCTGGCGACGATGATGAGGATGGGCACGATGGTGGAGATGATCAGGGCCAGTTTCCAGTTGATGATGAACATGAACACGAGCGATGAGCCGATGCCAAAGATGCCCCAGCAGGTATCCAGGATGCCCCAGGACACCAATTCGGCGATCCTTTGCGAATCCGATGTGACCCTTGACATGATCCAGCCGATGGGGGTGCGGTCGTAGTAGGCGAGTTCCAAATCCTGCAGGCGGGCAAACATCTTCTGCCGCAGGTCGTACTGGATTTTCTCGCCGAGCGACCCGGCCCCAAAGATGAATGCAAAGACCGCCGAAGCCGTCACCACGGAGAGGATCATGTAGAGGACGAGCAACTGGACAACGGCTTCCGGGTTGCGGGCGACGATGCCTTCGTCAATGATCCGCTTGCCAAGCAAGGTGAATACCGCGTCAAAGATGGACACAAAGGCGATCCCGAACATGAAGGTCGCCAGGTATTTCCAGTGCGGGCGCGTTTGCGCCAGGATGCGAATGATGGTGCGGCCATTGAACCGCGTATCAAATTCTTCTTCTTCAAAGTAGTTTGCGTTTGTCATGATGGTTCCTTGTATGAGGGGAAACGGGAATTAGGAATTGGGAATTAGGAATTGGGTTGTAATTCCTTGCTCCCTGCTTCCTACTTCCTTTTGCACTTCTTCCTCAATCCGGGCCTGCACGTCAAAAATCCGGCGATAGATGCCGCCCTCATCCTCCACCAGTTCCTCGTGTGTGCCCTGCTGGACGATATAGCCCTTGTCAAAGACGATCACGCGGTCAGCATGCTGGACGGTCTGGATGCGGTGGGCGATGATAAACGTGGTGCGGCCCACCATCAGCCGTTCCAGCGCCTCGCGAATTTCCGCTTCCGTTTCCGTGTCCACGGAGGAAGTGGCATCGTCGAGGATCAGGATGCGCGGGTCTTTCAGGATCGTCCTCGCAATGGCAATGCGCTGCTTCTGCCCGCCGGAGAGCGTCACCCCGCGCTCGCCCACCAGGGTGGCGTACCCCTCTGGGAAGGAGACAATCACATCGTGCATGGCCGCCGCCCGTGCCGCATCGTACACTTCCTCATCACTCACCTCACGGCCCACCCCATAGGCGATATTCTCCCGGATGGTGCGCGAGAACAGGAACGGCTCCTGCTCCACGATCCCGATGTTCGCCCGCAGGAATTGGCGTGCGATCGTATTTAACTCAATCCCATCGAGCAGGATGCGCCCGGACGTGTACTCGTAGAACCGCGGGATCAGGTTGACCACCGAAGTCTTCCCGGAACCCGTTGACCCCATCAGGGCGATCGCCTCCCCCGGTTTGGCGTCGAAATTGATATTGTGCAAGACCGAGGTTTCATCCCCGTAACTGAAATGCACGTTCTCGAAGATCATCTCACCCCGCAGGGGATGCGCGGGGACAGTCCCGGTTTCCAGGGGTTCCCGTACCTCGCGGATGATCCCGGCGATGCGGTTGTAGGACACGAGCGCCGTGCTCCCCTGCACGATCAGCCGCCCCAGGTTGCGCATCGGCCAGATGATCCAGATCAGCATCCCGGCATACGCGAGATAGTCGCCAATGGTAATCGTCCCGGCAATCGCCAGTGTTGCGCCCACGTAGAAACCAGCCACCATCTGCCCGGCGGCGATCACATCGGTGAGCGGCCAGTACGAGGCGTGGATCAACAGCAGGCGAATCCCCAGGCGATATTTCTCCTTGCTTTCGGCGTCAAACTTTTCCATCTCGTGCTTCTGGCGGGCAAACGCCTTCACCACGCGCACGCCGCTCAGGTTTTCCTGGAGGGTGGCCGAGAGCTTGGCCTCCTGGTTCTGGAATGCCTCGTAGGATTTCTCAATCTTCCCGAAGAAATAGATCGACAGCACGAACAGCACGGGGATGACGATCACGGACGTCAGCGCCAATTGCAGGTTGATGGCGGCGATGGCGGTAAAGTTGACCGCAAACAACAGGATGATGCGCCCGATCTCCGTGGATTGCTGGAGGAAGAAGCGGTTAACCGCATCCACGTCCGAGGTGGCGCGCTGCAACAGTTCGCCGGTCTGGGCCTTATCATGATAGGTAAACGATAACCGCTGGATGTGATCAAAGAGATAGTTCCGCAGGCGGAAAGCGATCCCTTCGGCGGTGCGCGCCGCCAGCCTGCCCGATGTGAACGTGAACACGCCCTCAAAGACAGCCAGCCCGATAAAGCCCAGCGCCACCCAGGGGAGCAGGGACACCAGCTTATTGGCCAGCACATCATCAACGAGGACATTGACGAGCAGGAACATCCCCGTTTTGCTGAACGCTGAGAGACCCAGCGCCAGCGTTGCGCCGAGGTAATACAGCCGGAACCCGCGCATCAGGTTCCAGACCCCGCCAAACTTGCTGTCTGACAGGGTTTCCCGTAAATCAAATTCCGAAACTTTTATATCTTCCACGTGACCTCCAATGCTAAAACGACCGGGTGAAGCTCTCCAGAAAAGTCTTTCCGACGGATATTGCGTATTGCGTTTTCCGTAAGGTCACAAAAACACGCAATACGCAATACGAAATATGCAATATGTGAACCTCTTACCCAAACAACCACCCACTATCAAACCTGCCTGAAAAACAAAAAATGCGTGAGGCGAAAATCCTCACGCATTTTGAAAATGCAAACTGTCCAGGAATTAACGCCACTTATGATACAGACGACGAACTTCGTCTGCAACAAATGTCTTGCTGGTGGGGGTGGGTGTCTTGTTGCTCATAAGGGGATTTTCTCGCTGATCCTGAACTGGCGGCCAGTATACCAGCACAGTTTTGGGAGGGCAAGGAATTGGGGGTGCGCGTTCATCCAGCACTTGTTCCGGGCGGCACTTATATCTTGAATCGCTTTTGATTTTCCCATTGAGGATGTTGTGCTCTTGATATTATAGGCAGCTGTTGCAAGCATTGTTGGGAGCGGTTAGTGGACTACATAGGGACTTTAGACATGGTTACTCGGCATGTAACCATTCGTCTACATCTAAAACCTCACCTTGATTGCCAGAAATAAAATCATAAAAAAATTCATACATTACTGGCACTACCTCGTCATAAGAATATAATGAAAGGTTAACACTTCTTGCCAATCCACTTACATTATCCAGCACTTTATATATTGGATATAGGATTTTCATTATTCGCCATATCATGAATGGCGCGACCATGTTGAACATGCTTCCTGTCCACCACGCACTCGAAACCGATAAAGATTTGTTTTCTAAGTCACTAGCATCAACGATGGAGTTAGGACTTAATAATTTAGTGATTTCTATGGTCTGAATATCTAGATGATTTTTTAAATTTTTTGGCACATCGCTTTCAAAAACTCTTAATGTTAATTTCTGCCATTTTTCTAAAGGGTCATCAACGGTACTTGATCCAGTTAATTTATCTAAATTTGCATACCGCGCAGTTTTTGCAAAGTTATTTAGAAAAGCGAATAGGTCGTATTCTAAGCATTGTGTATCTAAAATCGCATTAATGCCATTTTTTGGAGAAACGCGTTTTTCTATCGCTTGGACGCTTTCAAGTAATTTGAGGAGGTTATGGGAGAACTGTTTTATCCAATTGTTGCTAGGAAGCCTTAATTCGTTCGCCGCCATATAATCTAATATCAACGTTAACTTCATGAGCCTTTCTAATCCGATGGATAACTGAAAAAAAGCAACATAAAAGTCACCTTTATTGTTCAAATTTGCTTTCTTGATTGCAAGGAGACCTGTATAAAGACTTGAACGCGTTAAGAAACCTTCTTGTTGTAGCAATGAGAATGTAGAGTGAAATGAATGTCTCATTTTTTTCGATTAGGACCGGTTGGGATCAGCCGCGTGGGGTAGGCCGAACCTTGTGCTATTCGAGCGCCAGTTCCTCCATTTCGGCTGGAACTCGTCGTTGGGTGGCATGAACATTTATCTCAGATGACAACGGTTGCTTTGGCCCATTCCTGCTTCCAGTGTGTGCGCAGAGAATCAATCACGAAAGGCTCTTCTATAAAAGAGAACATAAAGCCTCGATTGCCAAGATCTTTAAGTGATGCCCCAAAATGATAAAAGTCTCGGTCGTCAATTATTACAAAGCGATCATGGAAAGCCGGCGAAGTACGAATAGATAGTCTGCCGTATTGGCGGTTGAAAGCGATTGCCGCGACATTGAGGGAAGCAGATACATTCTTGGTAATGATACTTACTTCAACCGCTTTATCTTTTGCCGAGAGAATGTCTAATACATCCTCATTCACGTATCCGTCAATGAGCGCAATGCTTTGTTTGGCTTGAGCCAATATATCCTTTAAGCGCAAGAAAGCATCGAAGTATTGGCCTGCAAAGAATACTCCTTCGCGTGTCACTTTCGTAACGGGCGTCACAAATTTCTCGATCTGACTCTTATCCCAAATCTCGCCAATCTCCTCAATGTCCATCACTAAGAAAGCTAGAGATCTCCTAGTGATATATCCTCTACCCTTGTTGTCCGTGGTCTTACTTGCTTCAGGAATTTCCCTAATAGGGATATCCGAATAGAGGTCTGGCAATGTCGCCTTCAGTTGGTCTCGCAACTTCGCAAACCGCTCAAAGTAATCGAGAACGGTAGGAGGGTCAAAGTATCGACTATCGCCTGAGATGTGTTTAGAAACCGTTTTGTGTAGACCTGCAAATTTTGCGAATACAACCGTCAGTTCATGCATACTTTGTAATGGCTCCGCTTGACTTTGCTCATACACCGCCCAACTGGATGATAACCCGCATTTTGGTTTTGTGAAATGCCCTTTTCAATGTTTATCCAAGTCATTACGGTATTTCCTGCCTTTTCGCCGCCTCCACACTCTCAATCGCCGCCTGCCCCACCGCGCCCAACATCATCAGGCCCCTCTCGCGTTGAGCGGAGGCGAAACCGCGTTCCGCCTCCGCTCAAGAAAAAGGGATTATTCGTAGGGCTACGCTTTTTTCCCAATCAGCCCCGCGATAATCAGGGCCACACTCACGCCGACGACAACCCCGCTGGCCTGCCCCACCAGCTTCATAAACATGGTGGGGTCGGTGGATTGCGCCGCGAGGGTGGTGCCCATGATGAGGAAGAACGCTACCGCCAAAATGATGAATAAAAACCCAACGATTACGAACCGCCAATTTCGTTTACGCATTGCCTGTATTTCTCCTTTGGGGGAATTTGCCCGCGATTTTATCATGGCCGCCGGAGGGTACCGTCCAGGCTCCGGGTCGCCGCAATCTTCCCTTCACCCTCCCAATCGCCGCCTGGCCCACGGCTTCCAGTGCGGTGTGCCCGGTAAGGCGGCACTATGACAAGCTCAGTACAAGCGTGGACAATGCCTGGAAAGTAACTGTCGTCAAAGCCTAATGCGGCACTTGGTTGAGCGCCTCGCCCCAGTTATCTCGGGCCTGCCCAGAGAGGATGAGTAAATCATCGCGTTGGGTGCCACCCGCAAACCAATCCTCAAAGGCTTGGATCGCATAATCCATCGCCTGCAGCATGTAACTATGCCTCGCCTCAAAACGCGCATTATATGGCATGGCGGCTGTTCGTTGGCGGATATCACTCAGGTCAGCCAGATGCGGTTGGATGTTGGCCCGGTTTGACTGCGCTGCCAACGTCATAACGCTGTCCCACTCGATCCACAGGGTGTCAGTGTCGCTGACATATTGAAACCAAATTGTTGCATCCTGACCACCTTGTTCCATGGTGGCAGCATCCTGTGCATCGAACGCAGCCTGCTGGTCAACAAAGGGTTGTTGCTCTGCTTGGTCAGCCATTGCATTAATATATACAAAGCCCACAAAGAGAAGGCCAGGCAACAAAAAAATGACCCCGCTGATCAAACAACCGGTGCCACGTTTTTGGACTTGGGCTGCGCGTATGGCGGGGCAGGCTATCGCGTGGTGCATATTGAGGTTGCACGGGTTGCGCACTGCCAGGGATGAATCCGCTCTTGAGAATGTGTCCACAATTTGAGCAGACATTAGCGTTTTCAGGAACGTGGGTGCCACAATTGGTGCATTGTATGATAGTCATTCTCCTTTGACACAGAACTTGGTTCGCTCAAGGCGAGGTGATTCCAGCGTGAATTCGGGCTGGTGCGTCTTTAGATCGACTACTGTTTCTTTACCGGCACATCCGGCACCCAGGTATACCCATCCGCATCCACCAGGTATGCTTCGCGCATGCCATGAGGTTTGTCCGTGGCCTTGTCCAGAACCTCGAATCCCGACTGGCGGGCAGCGGCCTCCGCCCGGTCCGGGTCGCAGCCATGCAAGCGCAATTCCACACCAGCGCCGCGCGGCCCCACCCGCGCCAGCACACCTTCCATGGCATGGCCCTGGTAGGTATGATCTGCATGCAGCATCCACTCTGACCCATAACCCTGGAGTACCGCAAAATCGGGATCAGAGTAGAGAATCGTTGCTCCAAGCACTTCAAGCTGGAAGCGCAATGCTTCCTTAATGTCCCGCACCAGCAAATTAATGGTCAGCGCTTTGAGCGAGCGGCTGTACTCAGGCGCGGGCATCCATGGATCACCTGTGCGTAGTTTCATTGGGCCTCCTTTCACAACGATAAACGGCCATCATCATCGTTGAACATTATACAGCACGAAAATGCGGCCAACTTCGCGGTAAAATCTCCCCCCACTTATTACACGGAACCGGCTGTTGTTTGGACGTGCAAAGGTTCTGCTTCCGGGATCATCACCCAGCCCCCGGCAATGGCGGAGTTTTTACACCTGCGGACAACCCTGGGGGGCACGTTCCACGGAGGATGGTATGTCCCAGTCCCAGGGGTCAGCGACCCCGGAAACCCCGGCACAACTGGCGGAACGCCTCAATTTACCTTTTTCCAACCTCATGCTCCTGCGGCGCGCGCTCACTCATCGCTCGTATATCAACGAGAATGTGGACGCAATGGAGGATAACGAACGCCTCGAATTCCTGGGCGACGCCGCGCTTGATTTCCTCGTGGGCGCGTGGCTCTATAAACAGTTCCCGGAGATGGCGGAGGGACGTCTAACACGGCTGCGCTCTGCGCTCGTCGGCACCGACCAACTGGCGGATTTCGGCCAGGGCCTCGGGCTGGGAGGGGCGCTCTACCTTGGGCGCGGCGAGGAGGACGGCGGGGGGCGTACCCGGAAGACCATCCTCTGCGCCGTCTTTGAAGCCGTCGTCGGTGCGCTGTATTTGGACGCCGGGATGGATGCCGTCCGTCGTTGGGTGGAGCCGCTGATCCTCCCGGTGACGGAAAAACTCCTTGACGATGAAACGGATCGTGACCCCAAAAGCCGCTTCCAGGAGTGGGCGCAGGGTGAGAGGCACGGCGTGCCCACCTACCGGCAGGTCAGCGCCATCGGGCCGGATCATGACCGCGTGTATGTCTATGAAGTGGTCATTGCCGACAAAGCCTACGGGCGCGGTGCAGGCCCCAACAAACAGACTGCCAGCAAAGCCGCCGCCCTCGATGCCCTCAAGTCGCTGGGGCTGGAATAAGGCCACCGAAAAATAATAAGGAATCTAGCTATCTGACAGTTTCAAAATCAGTGCGGGTCGAGTAGCTCCGCCCGCTTTTGGCGGGGCGTATCGAGACCTATTTGAGGCATATTTCGCCATAATTGGTCTCGATACGGCGGAAATGCGCCGCCTACTCGACCAGCGAATTGTTCTGATAACAAATTGTCAGGTAGCTAGATAAGGAATCCAGGAAACCAGGAAGCAACCCGTTTTTTTTGGCTTTATTTCCTGCCTTCCTGGCTGCCTCATAATCTATTCGTGTAATTCGTGAAAATTCGTGTCGTAACCCTCTAACCCCCTGACCCATGCCCCTCAAACACCTCGAACTCGTCGGCTACAAAACCTTTGCCAGCAAAGCCAGCTTTGAATTTGCCGACTCGATCACCGCCATCGTTGGCCCTAACGGGTCGGGCAAATCCAACATCGCCGATTCCCTGCGCTGGGTGCTGGGCGAACAATCCTATTCGCTCCTGCGCGGCAAGAAGACGGTGGACATGATTTTCGCCGGGTCTGAGCAGCGCCCGCGCGCCGGCATGGCCTCGGCCACCGTTGTCTTTGACAACCAGAACGGCTGGCTTCCCATAGACTTTGCCGAAGTCGCCCTCACCCGCCGCGCCTACCGCGACGGCCAGAACGAATACCTGATCAACGGGCAAAAGGTCCGCCTGCGGGATGTCACCGAACTTTTGGGGAAAGGCGGCCTGGCGGGGCACACCTATACGATCATCGGGCAGGGTCTCGTGGATGCCGCGCTCTCTCTCAAAGCGGACGAACGCCGCAAATTATTTGAAGAAGCCGCTGGGATTGGCCTGTATCGCGGCCGCCGCGAGGAAGCCCTGCGCCGCCTCGAAACCACCCGCCGCAACCTTGAACGCGTCCAGGATATCCTCGCCGAACTTGGCCCGCGCCTGCGCAGCCTTGAACGCCAGGCGCGCCGCACGCAGGAATACGAACAGGTCAAAGCCGACCTGCACCTCCTGCTCCAGGAATGGTACGGCTACCACTGGCATACCGCCCAGCGCGAACTCAAAGAGGGCCGCGAAGCCGCCCGCCTCCAGGAAAAAAACCTGCAACAGGCGCGCGCCCTCCAGGGGACCTTTGACCAGCAAATGGGCGCGCTCCGCGAACGCATCCACGGCCTGCGCGCCCGCCTCAACGCCTGGCACCGCGAACTCGGCCAGTTTCACACCCGCCGTGAGCGCCTCGGGCGTGAACTCGCCATCGCCGAGGAGCGCCAGCGCGCCCTCGCCGAACGCAGCGCCGCCTCGCAAACGGAACAGGCGCGTTTGCACGAAGAACACCGCCTTCACCAGGAACGCCTGGCCCGCGCTTCCGCCGAACTGGAACGCCTCCAAAAAGAGTCCGGCGAAGCCCGTGAACAACAGCAAGCCATCCAGCTCGCCCTCCAAACCCGCCAGCAGGAACGCGCCAGTGCTGCCCGTCTGATCCAGGATACCGAAACCCGCCTCGCGCAGCTCGCCGCCCAACAAGCCAGGCAGAGCGCCCAGCAGGATGAACTCGCCCGCCGCATCGAAACCCTCGCCGCCGGGCGCGCCGAACTGGAGCAAGCGCTCGCCGCCGCCGCCGCGGCGCGCCGCACTCTTGGCGGGCAGTTGGCCGCCGCCGCGCTTGCCCTCCAGACCGCCGAACACGCCGCCCTCGCCGCCCGCACTGCCCTCCATACCGCCCAGGCCCGCGCCACCGAAACCGAAGCCAGCCGCCAGCAAACCCTCGAAACCAGCGCCCGCCACCAGGCCGACCTCGCCCGCCTCTCCGCCCAACTCGAAGTCCTCGAGCAGGCCGAGCAGGCGCACGCCGGTTATTCCGCCGGGGCGCGCACCCTCCTCGAAGCCGCCGGCAGGGGTGAGCTTGACGCCTTGCGCACCGCCCTCGGCGGCCAGCTGGAAGTCCCCGCCGAATACGAAACCGCCATCGCCGCCGCCCTCGGCCCGTACCTCGACGCTGTCCTCCTGCGCGGCGCGTCCCCGCTCCTCCCCGCCCTCCAGCGCCTCGCCGAAGCCAACGCCAATGGCGCGCTGCTCCCGCTCGACAGCCTCGCCCCGCCCGCGCCGCTTCACCCCGTGGATGATCCCGCCTGCCTCGGCGTGGCCGCCAGCCTCGTGCGCGTCTCCCCGGAACTCCGCCCCGCGGTGGATCTCCTGCTCGGGAACATGCTCGTTGTACGCGATTGGGAAACGGCCCAAAGACTGGGACGCGCGGGTTCACCGGGGGCAGTCACCCCATCGGCTGCGTTTGTCACCCTCGGGGGGGAAATCCTCCACCCTGAGGGCGCGGTGACCATTGGGGGGCGCGGCACTTCGGGGGTCATCGCCCGCCCCCGTCAAAAGCGTGAGATCGCCGGGCAGCAGGCCGCCCTCGAAAAAATGATCCTCACCCTCGCCGCTGAACGCGCCGAGCTTGAACAATCCCTGGCCGCCGCCCACGCCGAAACAACCCGGCTGGCGGCCGCGCTTGAAGACGCCCTGGCCGCCGAGGACGCCGCCCGCGAAGCCCGCCGCGCCGCCGCCGTCCACCTCGAACAGGCCGAAACCCGGCTGGGCTGGCAGCAAGAGCAATTACGTGGTCTCGATCAGCAACTCGAAGAAGCCAACGCCGCCCGGCTGGAAAACGAAACCGCTCTCAACGGGATGCGTGCCCAAATGCAGGCCGCCGAAACCGAACTGCGCCGCCAGCGCACCCACCTGCTCGATATCCCGCTGGATGACCTCCAAACCCAGGCCGCCCACTGGAGCACGCAATTCGCGGTGGGCGAACGCGCTGTGGCCGATGCCCGCCTCCGGCAGGAGGAACGCCGCCAGGCGCTGGCTGATTCCGGTGAGCGCCTGCGCCAGCTGGAAACCCAACTGGCCGGGAATACCTCCGGGCGCAGCCAATTGACCGAGGAGGAGAGCCGCCTGCGCGTGGAAGAAACCGAACTGGCCGGGCAAATCCGCGCCCTCCAGACCCTCATCGACCCGGTGGACGCCGAACTGGCCGCCGCCGAAGCCCGGCAGGATCAGGAGCAAGCCAACGAGACCGCCTCCCGCCAGGCCCTCGCCGTTGCCGAGCGCCATCACGCCCAGGCGCAGATTTCCTTTGCCCGGCGGCAGGAAGCGCTCGACAACCTGCGCCAGCGTATCGAAGATGATTTTGGCCTTGTGGCTTTTGAGTACGTCGAAGATGTAGCCGGCCCCACCCCGCTCCCGCTCGGCGATATTGTGCAATCCCTCCCGCTCGTGGATGAGCTTTCCCCCGGCATGGAAGAAAACATCCGCCGCCAGCGCGCCCAGATGCGCCGCATGGGTGCCATCAATCCTGACGCCCAGCGCGAATACCTCGAGGTCAATGAGCGCCACAATTTCCTCACCGCCCAGGTGGCCGATCTTATCCAGGCTGAGAAAGACATCCTCGAAGTGATCAATGAACTCGACGTGATCATGGAACGGGAATTTCGCACCACCTTTGAAAATGTCGCCCGCGAATTCAAAGAGACATTCACGCGCCTTTTCGGGGGTGGCTCCGCCCGGTTGGTGCTTACCGACCCCGATGATTTATCCGTTTCCGGGGTGGACATCGAAGCCCGCCTGCCGGGCCGCCGTTCCCAGGGGTTGTCCCTGCTCTCCGGGGGGGAGCGCTCCCTGACGGCCACCGCGCTGGTTTTCTCGCTCATCAAAGTTTCGCCCACCCCCTTCTGCGTGCTGGACGAGGTGGACGCCATGCTGGACGAGGCCAATGTCAACCGTTTTGCCGAGCTGCTGCGCGAGTTGAGTCAGAAGACGCAGTTCATTATCATCACGCACAACCGGAATACCGTGCAGGTGGCGGATACGATTTACGGGATCACGATGGGCCGCGATTCCGCCAGCCAGGTGCTGGGGCTGAAACTGGACGAAGTGGCGGACGTGGTGGAATAGACCCCTTGCATAACTCAAAGCTCCCATGGCGGTAGCGCTGGTTGAGTAGCTTCGGCACACGCTTTTGTGCCGAAGCGTATCGAAACCAGGCACACAGGGTCACACCAGCCCGCGTTGTTCGGCGTCAAGTATTTAATCGCCATTCCTTGGCCGCTGGTTTTCCAACAGGTGACGACTGAAGTCGTCACTACAAAGGAGATTCCCAAGAGGTCTCATAAAAAGTGGGGCGCACCTGTCAGGTGCGCCCCACTTCCATCTCCATGGATCGTGCGCGCTACATCAGATTATGCAGTTTTCGCATTTTCCGTGGGATCAGCCTGCGCGGGGCTCTCCGGTGCTGGGCGAGTTGGACGTAAGAGGCTTCGTGCTGGTCGAGAAACCTTGTCAGGGAATAATGCTGGGCGAGGTTGCGGGATTCCAACCCCATGCGTTTTGCCAGGGCCGGGTTGGTGATCACGTCCACGAGACGCTGGGCCATGGCGTCGGTGTCTCTGGGTGGTACCAGGTATCCGTTCACGCCATCCCTCACAATCTCGGGGATGGAGGTGGCGCGCGTAGCGACAATGGGGATTTCGGCGGACATGGCTTCGAGCAAGACCAGCGGGTGGATTTCAATCTCAGAGGCGGTGACGAAGACCGAAGCCAGGCGGTACAACCCCGGTAAATCCCCGTTCGCCGAGACAAATCCTGGAAAGTGGCTCCGATCCTGGATGCCAAGCCATTCTGTTAACTGGATTAGTTGTGCGCGCTGGTGTCCGTCCCCGACGACCAGAAGTTGGGCATCCGAGTTGCGCATGGCTTTGGCGGCGGCCTTGATGGCGATGTCCACCTTTTTCTCCAAATCCAGCCGGCCAACGTGGAGGATAACGGGCCGATTGGGGTCGAGTTTATATTTTCGGCAGAGTCGTTCCCTTTCCTCGTGCTCGCCAGCCTGCGGGCTGAACCGGACCGTGTCAATGCCATTCCCGATGACCACCGGTCGAAAACCGATGCGATCTTCTATGGTGGTGGCGATGGTTGCCGAGGGTGAAATAAATAGTTGCGTGCTGGTTTTCAGCCAGCGGCAATATTCCCACAAAATCGATTCCACACCGCTCTTTAGCCACGGAATCGGTGGCAGGTACGAAGTGATAAACCAGGGCAGTTGGTGGGCGGTGATCGCCATCGGAATACGCAATTTCTTCCCGGCCAGGATGCCTGCCAGGCCAAACGCCAGCGGATCATGCATGTGGATGATGTCCGGTTGAAAATCTGACAATTCGCGGAAGATGTGGCGATAAGGCCAGGCGATGTAGCGCTGGTGTACGCGCAACGGGTTTTGCGAGGATTTCAGCCGGAGGACCCGCAGGGATGGTTTCTCGGCAACATACTTTGGCCCGAGGTCGCTGGCCGTGATCACGCAGACTTCATGGCCGCGGGTTGCCATTTCCCGGGCAAGATATTCCATGACCATGGAGGCCCCGCTTACCATTGGAGGATAGGTTTGGGCAAGAAATGCGATTCTCATGAGATTTTCCCGGTGTATTGCTTTTCCAGTTGCGGGGTGACTTTGCGCCACAGGATGAAGACGGCAAGGGTGAAGACAACAGCGACAACGAGGATGATCGGCGATACCTGGAGACCATAGGCCCCGAGGAGGGCGAACAGGATGGAGGTGGGGAGACGCCCGATAAAATTCGCCGCCAAAAATTTTCGGGGTGAGAGCCCGCTCAACCCGGCAACGAAGTTCATCACATCACTCGGAAAAATCGGCAGGATGAAGGAAAAGATGAAAAAGACCATCCCCTGGCGCTCGGCTTTGCCCGTCCACTCTTCCACCACCTTTGAGGGCGCTAGCTTGACGACCACCGGCCGGCCGTAACGCCGCGCCAGCCAATAGGCGAGCTGGCTCGCCAAAACCGTACTGCTGTGGATGATGAGATAGGCGGGGAAGAACCCATACAGGTAGCCGCCAGCCAGCATGATCAGGTGCCCCGGTATTGCCGCGACAATCACTTGCAAAACGAGGATGACAAACAGCAGCACCACCCCGACCTGGCCAAACCCGTCCATCTTGGCAACCAGCAGGTCGCGGTCGCCGACGAGGGCCAGGGTTTCGAGCAACGGGCTGTGAAAATACCAGATCAGCCAGGCCGCAAAGAGCATGCCACCGATTTTCGCGATGCGCTGGGCGGCGTGGGATTTCAGGGTGGGCGGATTGGGTAACGGGAATGAAGTCTGCATGGGAGCCTCCGGGGCTTGGTTGGATGCTCCCAATATCGCTTGTTTGCACTGCCAAAACGAGAGGGCGGACTGCCAAAAGCCGCCAATGTTCTGCTTGCATCAGAAAGCGGCTTCCATTTCCTGGAGGATGCGCGCGATGGAACCAAGCGCCAGCCGCCGCGTCCGGTTGAATGTTCCCTCTGAGATATAGAGTCTGGACATGATGTCCCGGTTAAGTTTCCCTTCCACATAGGCGTCGTGGAGGATCAAATAGGGATACCACTCCCGCGCGGGTACCACGCCCGGTTTGTGGCCTTCTGGCCTCAATTTTTCCAGCGTGTCCACCAGCAATTGTGAGACAGCCTTGCCGCGTTCAATATGGTTGACGGGCTGTCCCGGCAGGTGGGTGCGCGCCTGTTTCAACCCGCTGATGGGTGAATCGGCGAGGTAGGCATAATCTTTGAGGTTGCGGAGGGCCAGCTCCACCATTTGGACCGGAATTTTTTCAGGGGCCAGCACCGGCTGTGGGCGCTCAATGCCGGCGATTTCGGTGATTTGCTTGAGAGATGCGGCCCGCAAACGTGCTTGCTTCAACGCCGCCGCAATCCGGTCAGACGGGTACAACAACTCTTCCAGGTCTTCGTCAGCGTAACGCAGACCGTTTTTTGGACGGCCCAGCAGGATGGCCCCGATCTGCCCGTTATCTGCATACAATGGGATCAGGAGCGCGGCCTCCTCAAGGGGCGGGGGAAAATGATTGTGGCTGAGGTGCATCACATCATCCGCGGCCAGCGCGCCCGCCTCCAACTTCCATTCCCCGCCATCGAACCCAAAGGACGCCTGCCGGATGGTTTGGCCATCCTGCATAACCACCAGCAGTCCATAGGTGGCGCGGATGGAATTGCAAATTGCCTCCAGCGCAATCTCCAGCGATTCCTTGAGGTCTTCCTGCTCCGTCGCCAACTGCCCCAATTGGCGCAGGTTTGCACGGATTTCGGTGGTGTGGCGCTCATAAAACATCCTCTCCAGGATTTGCCGGCTGACATTAAAGAGGGAATGGGTGAGGATACCGATCAGGGCAATGGCAACATAGATTGCGGGCGGGAGATTGTAGGCCTGGAGCATCAACCAGGTTCCGCCCAGGTAGGCAGTCAGCAGAATGGCGAGCGAAAACGCGCTAAAGAAAAAATCGCGGCGCATGGTGCGGCCTTCCATCAGCGCGCTGTAGCGGGCAATGCCATAGCCGATCATCCCCACCGCCAGCGCCAGCGGGAGCGAAACCAACACAATCGGCACCGGCTGGTCAAACACCGACCCCGCAATCGCCACCGGCCCCGCCAGCCCGGCCACCAGCGTCGCATACATCAGTGTCTCCAACTGCTTGCGGATAAACCGCGACGTGCCGCGCCGGGCGCTCCGGATCAGGTTCACGAAACTCCATGCCGCAAAAACCAGGATGCTCCCGCCAAAATAGGGAAAAAGAGTGCCGCCTTTAAGCGCATTCATATAGAGTGGATCACCCGTCTCACTGGTGTAAATATAGCCCGTATAGATACGCAGGATCACGGCCACCAGCGCCGCCGCGTAAGCCAGCGATATCCGAAAGATGCGCCACCAATTCAACTCCCCGCGGATCAGCGTCGTAATGTGGTGCCACATGGCAATCGCAAAGGCAATTGACCAGCCTGTCAGCCAGGGAATTTCCCCTTCCTGTGTGATGGGGCCTGCCCAAAAGATGAGGAGCAAACGCAGCCAGAGCGGCCGGGTTTCGGGCAACAAGGGCGGGCTGAGTGCAAATAATATATTCAGGAACAATCCCCCGATCAGCCACATCGCAAGCCCGGTCAGCCAGGCGATGGCATTGCGGGGGTTGCGCGTAATCACATAGAGCCCCAGCCAGAAGGCAATGATTAACGCCAGGAAATTTACCAGAATGGTGAAACTGCGCAGATCAAAAGCCATGGCTCCAACTCCTCTCCCGAAAAGTATTGGCGATCAGGTGATCTTCTTGAAAACAAAAAACTACGGGGCCAACAAGCCGGCTGCCACCGGCAGGATTTCTGCAACCCACAGGCGGTACTGCTCCCCGGAGGGGTGAAGTCTGTCGGGGGCGATTAGGGTGGGGTCGTCATACGCCAGTTGGGACGCGGGGAAAATATCCACATAATGCGCGCCCAGCCGCGCGGTCTCAGCGCGGCTGATGGCGTTGAAAGCTTCCACTTCGGCGGTAATTTGGGCCGGGCCGCGCGCATCGCTTTGGGCAAAGGGCACCGCGCCCCAGTCCGGGATGGAGACGACGATGACGTGTGCCGGGTCGCCCCCGGCGAAGGTGATGGCTTGTTGCAGGAGTGCGGCGAATTCCTCGCGGTAGGTCTCCTGCGGATAGCCACGGTACTGGTTGTTGACGCCAATGAGGAGCGTGACGAGGTCGTATGGTGGCGTCAACGTGCTGGCGGCGATGGCGTTCGCCAGCTCAATCGTCGTCCAGCCGGTGCGGGCGATGAGCTGCGGGGCGGCCATGGGGATACCGCCAGCCTCCAGGGCCGCGGTTAACTGGACGGGCCAGCGCTCCCCTGCGGGTACGGACTCGCCGATGGTGAACGAGTCGCCGAGGGCGAGGAAGGTTTTGGGTGCGGGCACGTGGGCGGGGGTGGGAGAATGGGTGGGGTCAGGCGGCTTGGCGGGCACGTCCGCACGACCAGCACAGGCGGCGAGGAGCAGGAGGATTAATGGGAGTGGGTATGTCTTCACGGGAGTGGTACAACCCCGGGGGTCTTTCCCCGTAAATTTGGTCTGACCGATTATAACTGCGAATTTTCTCATGCTATAATCAGCAAATCATTCCCCGGAGGACTTCCCATGACCAACTTGAGCGATCAGATTCTTTCCAAAATCACGAATAGCAAGGATTTGCTGACGAAAATCGGGAGCAAGATTCCTGGTTTTAGTGGCTATATTGAGCGGCAGGAACGGCGGAATTCAGACAAACTGGTGCGCGATACGATTGCCAAGCGCGTGATGGATCAGCACAAACGTGTTTCGGAGTTGCAAACCGATTTGATTAGCCAGGGCGAGCTTGGTTACCTGGATGACCTGGAGAAGGCGGCGCTGCGTTTGCAAACCTTTGCCGACCGTGTACGCACGGCTACGCGTGGCTATTCCAGTGTTTTTGAGGCCGTCAAGATTGATGAAGACGCGCTGACGAAGATTTTGGCGTATGACAATGCGCTGTTGGAAATGCTGGACGAGGTCAGCGGGGCGGTGGATCATGTGCGGGCCTCGCTGGGCACCGAAGGCTTGCAGGCGGCGATCCGCAATGTGCAGACGGTTTCCCAAAATTGTATTGATGCGTTCAATAAGCGGGACGAGGTGGTCCTAAGTTAACAAATGAAGCATGCAGTCAGCGCAGCCGAACTGTCGTTATTACCGAATAATCGTAGTGGCGACTTTAGTCGCCCTTTAGCGGACGAAGTCGTACCTACGACATTACGAAATATCCATTCTCGCATGAGAGGAGCAAAAGATGGCCAGGATTTTTGATATTGTTGAATACCCCAATGAGATGCAGGAAGAGATCGTGCATCGTTTCCCGGAGAGCGGCCCCGGAGATTTCCGGGTTGGCTCGCAGGTAATCGTGCGCGAGAGCCAGGCCGCCGTTTTCTTCCGCGATGGCGCGGCGCTGGACGTTTTTGGCGCGGGGCGGCATACGATCCTGACCGCCAATATCCCGCTCCTGATCGACAAGATCGGGGAGAAACTGTTCTCCGATAAGACCCCGTTCCCTGCCGAGGTGTACTTTGTCTCGATGCGGGAATTCCCCGAACGAAAATGGGGGACGCCACAACCGATCATTGTCCGCAATCCCGGTATGGGTCTCGGGGTCGCGCTCCTGCAAGGGTTTGGGACGTTCAGCTTCCAGGTCTCCGACCCGCAGCAATTTGTGACACAGGTGGTGGGCGCACAGGGCGTGTACCGAATGAGCGACATCGAGAACCGGCTCAAGACCGTGCTCCTTTCCAAGCTCCAGGACTTGCTGGGCGAGACTGCCGCCACAAAGAGCGTGCTTGACCTGATTGGCCTCACCGAGGAGATCGGCGCCGGTGTGCGTGCCAAGGCGCAGGATGATTACCTGGCACTCGGCCTCACCCTGAAAACCTTTTACATTGGGAACCTCAAGCCGTCCGATAAGTCCGCGGAAGAACTGCGGGCCATGGGGATGCTCGATATGCAGACGTATACGCAATTGCAGGCTGCCGATGCCCTGCGCGATGCCGCGCAGAACCAGAGCGGTGGCGCAGGCCTGACCGCCGGGATTGGTGCGGGCATTGGGATTGGCAATATAATGGGGCAGGCCCTCGGCGGGATGGTGGGCCAACAGGGGACGCAGCAATCCACCGCTTCGGGCGCGGCCGTGGGGGCCGCGGCTGGCACGCCCGATGTGATGACGCCTTCCGAGGCCGCGGCCATCCTCAAGGTTTCCGAAGAGGACATTATCGCGGCGATCACCGCCGGGGATTTGAAGGCCCGCAAACTGGGCAACGCCTATCGCATCAGCAAAGCGGCGCTGGACGATTTTCTCGCCGGGTAACGCTTTGTTGGGTAGACCCCCTCCAACTCCCCCGCGAGCGGGGAAGAACGGTTGAATTAAAAAACGGACGAGTTCATCACTCGTCCGTTTTGTTTGGGTGGTGTGTTTTTTTTTACACGAGCACGCTACAGCCACATTCAAGCTCCAGGTTGACGGGTGAGATATGCCTCTCCGACTGATTGCGGCGAATGTGCAGGACGACCAGGGTATAGGGGTCATAAACAATTACGTCTTTGACTCCCTGACCGAGGTAAAACGGCGGCGCAATCTCCAAATCTTTGGCTTCGTATCCTTTGCTGATAATCTCAATGACCGCTTCCGGGATGAGTGTAATGGCCTCCTCCTCTTCCTCCGGCTCAGCACAGAAAATGGAGACATCCGGGCGTTTGAAGGATCCATCGGGAAAAGCAATGTAGACATCTGCATAATGGAAACACGCGCACCCCGGGCCATTCCCGATTATTGGCAGGGTGCGGATCGACGCGCGGATGCGGTCAACTGCGCGCTGGTGCTTGAGAACCGGCTTGGCTTCCCAGATCGGCAATCCTCCCACCATTTCGAGGCGGATCCCCATCTCATCGGCATCCAGCAGTAATTTCTGATCCATATTCCTGTTATACCACAGGCCTATTCTTCTCCGGATTCCACCTGCGCGGGGATGCCCCGCTCCAGCACCGCGGTGACGGCCGCGATCTGCTCGGCGGTCAATTTGCCAGTGTTCCCTTTCATTCCTTTTCGGACGTGGTCCTTCAACTTGTCCAGCCGGATGGTCGGGATGGGGGCGTCGTCAGCGGCGAGGATGGCTTTCTCGTTGGTGAAAATGAGGACGGCCTGTGGGTCGGGGAACGGGGTTTCCGGGATCTGCTTCGAGATAAATTTCCTCACCCCCTCAATCTCCGCTCCGATCTCCAGGTCGGGACGGCCAATGCTCTCGAACCCAAAAAACTTCAGGTAACTTTGGATAAAGGTCAGCTTCTCCTGCCGCCAGCGATTCTTCTTGAACGTGATCGTTCCTGCCTGCCGTTTGGGGAAGAGTAAAAGCAATCCCGCCGGGCCAACGAGCAGGTGACCGGTGGGCGCGATAAAGTGATAGAGCGAGTATTTGTCATCCAGACCCTTCAATGCCTTGTTGAGCAGGATGGGATAGGATGGAAACCCTCCGTACCGGTTTCCCAGGCTGATGCCGACGAACAACGTGATCAATGCAACAATCGGGCCAAACAACAACAGCAGGGAGAATCGCGTTTGAAACTCCTTCAAATTCTCATTTCCAGTGCTGCTTAGGTAAAAGTAAACGACAATGATCGCCATTCCAAAAATGACGAGATATTGTCCGAGCTTGGAATATCGCTTGATCAGTCTTTCATTCGTGATGATGCGCATTTAGTGTGGCTCCGTATCGTGATGGTATTTCTTCAGGACGAGGCAGGCATTCTGCCCGCCCAGCCCGAAAGAGTTTGAAAGAACGGTATTTACAGCCTGGTTGCGCGCTGCATTGGGTACATAGTCCAAATCGCATTCGGGGTCGGGATATTCATAATTGATCGTCGGCGGAATACAGCCGTGCGTCATGGTCATGACGCTGGCAATGGCCTCCAGCGCGCCGCTGGCCCCCAACGTATGCCCGATCATGGATTTGGTTGAACTAATCGGGATGTGCCGGGCATATTCGCCAAACACGGCCTTGATGGCCCGCGTTTCGGTGGCGTCATTGGCGGGGGTGGAGGTCCCGTGGGCATTGATGTAATCCACCTCATCCGGCCTCACTCCGGCATCGGCCAGCGCCCATTTGATCGCCCGCACCGCGCCCAACCCATTTGGCTCCAGCGCGGCGATGTGATATCCGTCTGCCGAAGAGGCATGCCCGGCATACTCCGCATAAATCCTGGCTCCGCGGCTCAGGGCGTGTTCCAGGCTCTCCAGGATCAGCACCCCGGCCCCCTCCGACAGGATGAAGCCTTCGCGCTTGGCGTCAAAGGGGCGGCTGGCGCGCTCCGGGGCGTCGTTAAAATTAACGGGCAGGGCGCGCATCGCCGTAAACCCGGCCAATGTGAAATCACGCACCACCGCTTCAGCACCACCCACGATCATCACATCCGCCAGCCCGCGTTGGATGATGACTGCCCCCTCACCAATGGCTTGTGTACTGGTCGCACAGGCCGTCACGACGGTTAAATTGGGGCCGAGCGCCTGGAAATCCCGGGCGAGCATAAATGCCGGCATATTGGGCAACCCACTGGGCAGGGTGAATGGGCTGACCTTGCTGAGTCCTTTGCTCTGGAGCACCTCAATATCATCCACGATCCGTTCCAGCCCGCCCTGCGCAGTGCCAAACACCACCCCCGCCCGTTCCGGGTTGGGCATCGTGCCGGGCAGGTTGGCGTTGTGCAGCGCTTCGTGAGCCGCGGCGATGGCCAGTTGCGAAGAGCGCGCCATCCGCCGCGCCTCCTTGCGGTTTATGTACTCATCCGGGTTAAAGTCGGGTACCTCTCCGGCAATCTTGCACGGAAAATCGTAACTATTGGGGTCAAATAACGTGATGCGCCGGATGCCCGATCTCCCCGAGACGAGGCCGTCCCAAAACTCCGGCACAGATTTACCGATGGGGGTCATCGCGCCCATCCCCGTGATGACCACACGTGGTTTTTCCATACACACTCCCGGAAAAAATTATTTCGGCCTCTACAACACTTATCGCAAAGGGCGCAGTTCCCGCAAAGAGCGCCAAGGTTTTTTTTACTTAATGCAAGAACAAGGGACATTTTAGGAAAAGCTCAGGTGACTGTCACCTCATCCGAATATGTGTTTGGAATTGCATTAACCTATCCTTGCGCTTTCCGCGACCTCTTCGCGTGCTTTGCGATCAAAGCTTAACCTTCGCCCGTCAGTTTCTCAGCCCGGCCTCAATCGCCGACCTCAAGGCATCCAACAACCCCACTTCCACCGCCTGCCGCGCCTGCCGGATGGCGCTGACCACGGCCTGCGCTTGTGACCGGCCATGACCTACGAAAACCAGCCCATCAATCCCCAATAAGGGAATTGCCCCGACCTGCGCCGGGTCGAGCATGGCGCGCACATGGCCGAATGCCGGGCGTACCAGCAGCCCGCCGATCTTTGTACGAAATGATGAATAAATCTGCTCGCGCAGCACTTCCGTCAAAAGCTTGGCTACCGCCTCACTGCTTTTCAGCAGCACATTGCCGGTAAACCCGTCAGTCACCACTACATCCGCCTCCCCCTGAAATAATTCCTTCCCCTCCACATTCCCGATAAAGTTGACGCTGCTCTGCTGCAAAAGCGGGTAAGCCGCCTTCACCAACTCATTCCCTTTCCCGGCTTCCTCGCCGTTGGAGAGCATCCCCACCCGCGGATTCTCCACGCCCAGCACCGACCGCGCGTACACGCTTCCCATCCCGGCAAACTGCACCAGGTACTCCGGCTTGCACTCGGCATTCGCCCCGATGTCCAGCACGACCGTCCGCCCATTCTTCACCGGGAACAGCGCCGTCAGCGCGGGCCGCATCACCCCGCGTATCCGGCGCAACTGGATTAGTGCATTCGCCATGGCCCCGCCCGTATTCCCCATCGTCACAAACGCGTCCGCCTGCCCTTCACGCACCAGCCGCATCCCCACGGCCATCGAATTCTGCGCCTTCTTTAAATCATCCGCGGAAATATGATCCGTCATCTTGAAAACGTCGGGTGCATGCACCACGCGGACATTCTGCGCGTTCATTGCCGCCAGCCGTGGCCCCAGCACATCCTCCGGCCCCACCAGCAAAATCTCCTCCCCAAACAACCGGGCCGCCTCGACTGCCGCCTCCAGCTCGGGTTCCGGATAATGGTCGCTCCCCATCGCGTCCAGTACAACTTTCGCCATGCACAACCTCCTGCGGTTGACAATGAAATCGGCGTGATTATAATACGCCCCGCTTGCGCTTGTGCTGGAATTGGCAGACAGGCATGGTTGAGGGCCATGTGTCGCAAGACGTGAGGGTTCGATTCCCTCCAAGCGCACACACAGGGCGGCCATCTGGCCGCCCTGAACTTTTTAACGCGCGCTTCGACTGCGTGCGGACAACCACCATGTCCGCCCTCCGCTCAGCGGGATACGATTCATGCTGAAGCTTATTCTTCCTGAGCGGAGCTTGACCTGTTTTGGTCGGGCGCAGTCGAAGGACAGGCTCAATGGAAACCAGCATCAATAGGACTTACGCTAAACTGGTCTCGATACGCCGTATGCGCTGGTTGAGTAGCGGTTATTGCGTATCGAAACCGGCGCATACGGCTACTCGACCGGCAGATCGAATGCACATTTGGTGTATTTGCGTAAGTCCTAATCAAGCAAAATTTCCCCCCGAATCATCCTGAACCCCCTATAATTCCCCGCGGCCCCACCGGGCTTCGCCAGGCTTCACCGGGGTCAGCCACCCCGAAAAATTCGCGCCCCCCTCCAGGAGTAAAAATGCCCCCCGCCTTCCCCAGTCCCGCCTGGCTGTCCAGCTTCCACAACAAACTCAATGCCGACCCCCAATATGCCAGCATTGCGAAAAAGTGGGAGGGCGACCTGATCTTCTCCATCGAGCCGGACGGCCAGTTCCCCGAGACTGTCCATTTCTACTTTGACCTCTGGCATGGCAAATGCCGCGCCAGCCGCACGCTGACCAGCCCGGATGAAGTCAATGCTTTATTCACGATCAGCGCGCCCTTCGCCAACTGGAAACGCATCCTCGACGGCGACCTCAATCCCATGCAAGCCCTGCTGACCCAAAAGCTCAAAGTGCGTGGCAACATGGGCTACCTCATGCGCAATGTCCCCGTCGTCCTGGACTTTGCCCGCTGTGCGCAGGAATTATCCAAAACCGACTGAGCCGTACCGCATGCTCCAGCCCATCCTCAAAATTGATCTGACCACGCGGGCGATTTCCCAATTCACCGTCCCGCCGGAGTGGGCGCGCGATTACCTCGGTGCGGCCTCCCTCGCCGCCCGCCTGCTTTTCGATGAGTTATCCGCCGAACTGGACCCGCTCTCCCCAGAGGCCCCGCTCCTATTCCTGAATGGGCCGCTGACGGGGACCGCCGGCCCGGCGGTCGGGCGGTTTGTGGTTTGCGGGAAATCTCCGGCGACGGGGTTGTGGGCGGAATCTAATTGCGGTGGGTTTTGGGGGCCGGAATTGCGCAAGGCGGGGTTTGACGGGGTGTGGATCACCGGTCGGGCGGAGGCCCCCCTGTGGGTGTGGATTAACAATGGTCAGGTGGAGTTGCGGGATGCGTCCCACCTGTGGGGGCGCGGCCCCTATGAGGTCCAGTCGCTGGTCGCCGCTGAAACTGCCAAAAATGTCCGCGTGGCTGCGATTGGGATTGCAGGCGAGTCGTTGATCCCATTTTCGTTAATTCTCTGCGACCACGGGCGGGTGGCGGGGCGCACCGGGTTGGGGGCGGTGATGGGGGCCAAGAACTTGAAGGCGATTGCGGTGAAGGGGGCGGGGGAGGTGCCGTTGATTGATTGGGCGGCGTACCAGCCCGTGCGGGCGCAGGCCAACCGGGACCTGCGGGAGAACAACGTGACGCAGGTGTTGAAGTCGCTGGGGAGTGGGAGCGCGGCGGATTATTTTGACTATATTGGGACGATGCCGAAGCAGTATTACCAATCCGGCGTTTTTGCCGGGGCGGAAAAGGTGACTGGCGCGGCGATGGCGGAGACGATCCTGACCGGGGTGAGCGCCTGCCATGCCTGCGTGATCGCCTGTGGGCGGGTGGTGGCGCTGGCGGACGGCCAGAAACGCAAGGGGCCGGAATACGAGACGATTGCGGGGTTTGGGCCGAATTTGTTGATTGACGATTTGTCGGCGGTGACGCGGCTGGGTGAACTTTGCGATGGGTATGGCCTGGACTCAATCTCGGCGAGCAATATCACCGGGCTGGCGTTCAAGCTGTTTGCCGATGGGCGCATTACCACGGCGGATACGGGCGGGGTACGCCTGGCATGGGGGGATGCGGCGGCGGCGGAATTTTGCGTGCATGCGATGGCGACGCGGGCGGGGTTGGGCGCGTGGCTGGCATTGGGGGCGCGCAAGCTGGCGGCGCACTTTGGCGATGAAGAGGACGCGGTGCAGGTGAACGGGCTGGAACTGGCCTATCACGACCCGCGCGGCGCATCCGGGATGGCCCTGGTCTATGCCACGTCGCCGCGCGGCGGGTGTCATAACCAGTCTGATTATTTCATTGTGGACCTGGGGCAGTGCGAGGAGGATATTGGTGTGCATTACTATGACCGGCATGTGGGCGTCGGGAAGGCGCGCAATGTGGCCCTGCATCAGGATTGGCGCACGGTGGGCAATGCGCTCGTGCTCTGCCAGTTTGCCAATGTGCCGCCGATGCAGGTGCTGGTACTGATAAACACCGCGCTCGGGCTCGATTGGGCGATGGATGATCTCATGCGCTGTGGGGAACGTGCCTGGAACCTGAAGCGCGTGATCAATCACCGGCTGGGGCTGACCCGCGCCAATGACAAACTCCCGAAGGCCCTGCTGGAACCCTATACGGATGGCGGCGCGGCAGGCTACGTCCCGCCCCTCGAAGAAATGCTGTCGGCCTACTACCATGCCCGAGGCTGGGACGAGACCACCGGGCAGCCGACCCCCGAAAAACTGCGCGCCCTTGGGCTGGATTGGGCGAATTTGTAATATCCAATTTCAAATTTCAAATTCCCAATCACCGTCCTACCCTCATGACCTCTAAAAAAATCCTCATCACCGGCGGCACCGGATTTCTCGGCAGGCATCTCGTCCCGCGCCTGCTTGGGCTGGGGCACCGCGTGCGCCTGCTCGTGCGGCCCACATCGGATACTAGCTGGCTGCCCGCCGAGGGTGTGGAACTGGTGCAGGGCGATATTACCGATGCGGAGTCCGTGCGCCGGGGGCTGGAGGGGGTTTCGTTCGTCGTCCACGCGGCGGGGCTGTTCCGCTTTTGGGGGTCAGACTCCCGGTTCCAGCGGGTGAATACTACGGGGACGGGTATCATCGCCGGGGAAGCGGCCCGCGCCGGGGTCAAACGCTTTGTCTACATCTCCACCGTTGTCGTGGTGGGTAAGCCGCCGCCTGGCGAACTGATCACGGAGGAGACCTGTTGCGACCCCCGCGATGGCTACCAGCGTTCCAAACTGGCCGCCGAAGGGGAAATCCTGGCGCATGTCGCCCGCGGCGAGCTCCCCGCCGTCATCCTGCGCCCCGGGGCTTTTTATGGCCCTCAGGGGGAATACGGGTTCAACCGCCTGTTTATCATCGACCCCCTCAGGGGGATGCGCGTCCAGGTGGAGGGAGGCCGGCGGCTGGTCTTCCCCGTTTTCGTCCCGGATGTCGCCTGGGCCATCGCCCGCGTGCTGGAACAGCCAGGGCTGGGCGGCGGCGAAATTTTCAACGTGTGCGGCGAGCCGGTTACCCATCGGGCGCTCAACGACCTGGTGAGTGAAATTGCCGGGATAAACCATTGGCGGCTGAACACGCCCCGCCAGTTGATGATCGCCCTGGCCGCTCTGATGGAACTGTGGGCCAAAGCCAACCGCCGCGAACCCTTCTACCCGCTCAACCTGCGGCATTACGTCTTCAACGATTGGCCCGTCTCCAGCGAGAAGGCGCGCCGCGCGCTGGGCTTCCAGCCAACGCCGCTGGCGGACGGCCTGCGAAAAACCGTGGGATGGTGGCGTGATCTGTCACCCTGAGTGGCACGAAGGGTCCCCGCAAATTGGCATCAAGAGGTGTCCGTGCGGGAATGGGTGGGGGCTGCGTTCTGGCCAACCACGCAATTATCTTTTGCCACGCAACTGGCAGGGATTTGCCCAAAAAGGGTGCTGCAATTTCGATTAATGTTCAACCCATATGGAATCACCGTTGACGTCTGAACAGCTTCGCACGCTTACCTCTATTTGTGACACGCTGGTGCCCGCCCTGGACCCACCGGGGGGCGTGACCCCTGTGGAGGCCGGGTTCTGGCGACTCTCCGCCTCTGATCTCAACGTCCCCGCCGAGTTTGCCAATGTGCTGGCCGCCCAGCCCCCGGACCGCCGCCAGAAGCTGGTACTCCTGCTCAACATGCTCGCCAAGCCCACGCTTGCTGGTTTCCTCACCGGGAGTTTTGAGGCCTTCCATGAACTGGATCGCGAAACCCGCGAACAGATACTCCTGCGCTGGTCCACTTCCGCCGTGCCGGAGTTGCGCCAGGGGTTCCAGGCTTTCAAGCGATTAACCCACGCCCTCTTTTATGCACTGACCGGGGAGGGAGGCACCAGCCCGGCGTGGCCCGCCATCGGGTATCCCGGCCCGGCGGCCAACCTCAACCCTCCCGCCTCCCCGATCCAACCACTGGAAATTACCGGCCCGACCAGCCTGGATTGCGATGTCGTGATCGTCGGTTCCGGCGCGGGCGGCGGGGTGGTGGCCGCTGAGCTGGCGCAGGCTGGGCATAAAGTGATCGTCCTGGAAAAGGCCGATTACGTCCCACCCGCAGCATATACGGCCCGCGAGCAGGATGCCTTTGGGCGGATGTACGAGCAATCCGGGCTGATGACCACGGAGGACCTCGGCATCATTGTATTGGCTGGGTCCACCCTCGGGGGTGGCACCACCATCAATTGGTCGGCTTCCTTTCGAACCCCGGATCACGTCCTCGAGGAGTGGGAATCGGAGTACGGGGTGGAGGGGCTGACCGGGGCGGCATTCCAGCAATCACTGGACGACGTTTGCGCCCGGCTGGGGGTCAATACCGATGACTCGCGGCACAGCAAACAGACCGCGGCGCTCATCCGCGGCTGCGATGCGCTGAGCTATCCGCACCGCCTGATCCCGCGCAATACCAGCGGCTGTGCGCGCGACGAATGCGGCTGGTGCACCTTTGGCTGTCCCACGGGCGGTAAAAATGGGACGCTGAAAACGTACCTCGCCGACGCCCAACGGGCGGGTGCGGAAATTATCGCGGGGTGTTTTGCCCGGCGGGTGATCGTGGAAAACGGGCGCGCCGTGGGCGTGGACGGCTGGGCGCGGGATCGCCACGGGGCCGAGCATGCCCTGACGGTGCGCGCCCGGATTGTCGTGGCCGCGGCCGGCACCCTGCATACCCCGGCGCTCCTGCTCCGCAGCGGTCTGCGCAACCCGAATATTGGCCGCCATCTGCGCCTGCATCCCGTCACCGTGGCGCGCGGTGAATATCCCGAACCGATTGAACTTTGGCGCGGCCCCCCGCTGACCGGCTACACCGATCAATTTGCCAACCTCAATGGACGCCATTACGGGGCCATCCTCGAAGTGCCCGCCGCGCATACCGGCCTGCTGGCGAGCGCCCTGCCCTGGCGTTCGGGCCGCCAGCACAAGGCCAAAATGCTGCGCGCCGCCCACCAGGCCGCTTTCATCACCATCGTCCGCGATCTTGGCAGTGGCCGGGTTGTCATCGACAAGGCAGGCCTGCCGCGCCTGCATTACCGCCTGCATCCGCAAGACGCCGACCACATGATCACAGCGCTCATCGGCGGTCTGCGCATCCATGCCGCGGCGGGCGCATCCGAAGTGGGCGTCATCCACACCGACCTCGGCGATTACAATGTGGCCGAGGGGACGCCCGCCCGCTTCGCCGATTACCTTGACGCGGTCTCGCGTGCCAGCCGCGCCCCCAACCGCCTCGGCGTTTTCTCGGCGCACCAGATGGGCAGTTGCCGCATGGGGGGCAACCCGGATTGGTCGGCGGTCAATCCCCAGGGCGAAAGTTGGGAAGCCGAAAACCTCTTCGTCGCCGACAGTTCCCTCTTCCCGACCCCCAGCGGCGTCAACCCCATGATCACGATTATGGCCCTCGCGCACCGCATCTCCCAAACCCTCAAAACCCGCCTCTGATACAGTCGGCGCTATTTACGTTTTACTTTTTACGCCTTACGATTGGGGCCATGAAACTCGTCACCGTCCCCGAAATACTCGCCATTGAACAGGCCGCCGACGCCGCGGGCCACACCTATGCAGCCATGATGGAGCGCGCCGGTCACGGACTGGCGCATCAAATCCACGAGAATTTAGGCGCACGTAAAGGCAAACTCCTCGCCCTAGTCGGGAAGGGGAACAATGGCGGCGACACCCTGATCGCGCTGACTCACCTGGAACAATGGGGATGGGACTGTACCGCCCTCCTCGTGGATCGCCCCCTCGAGGATGATCTTGCCCAACGGGCTGGTTCCGCCGGGTGCCAACTCCTTTCCTGGGGGGACGTGACCCCTGAAGATCTATCCACCCTCGTTGGCGGGTACTCTTTCCTGCTGGATGGCCTGCTGGGTACAGGCATCCGCCTCCCCCTGCGCGGCCCATCCCAAACTGTCCTCGCCCTGATCAAACAACAGCTTCCCGCCCTCAAAGAGCCGCCCGTCATCGTGGCCGTGGACGTGCCATCCGGGGTGGACGCCGTCACCGGGGAAGCCGCCCCCGAAACCCTCCACGCCGATCTCACCGTGACGATGGCCGCCGCCAAAACGGGTCATTTTGCCTTCCCCGCCGCGACATATACCGGCAGGCTAGCGCTGGCCGACATTGGCCTCCCCGACGATTTACACGCCTGGCAGGCGATCACCCGGGAGGTGGTGGACAACCATTGGGTACGCGAAAATCTCCCTCCCCGCCCACCGGACGCGCACAAAGGCACGTTCGGCTCCGCGCTGGTCGTGGCCGGTTCGCGGAACTATGTCGGGGCCGCCCTGCTTGCCGGACGCGCCGCCGCGCGCAGCGGGGTGGGTACGCTCACGCTGGCCTGCCCGGAGGGCGTGTACCGCCTGCTGGCCGGGCATTTCCCCGAAGCCACTTGGCTGCCCCTGCCGGAACGGGATGGCGCGATTGCCGCAGAAGCTGCTCCCCTTTTGCTGGAGAACCTTGGCCGCACCACTGGCCTCCTCCTTGGCCCCGGCTTCGGATTGGCCGACCACACCCGCCTCTTCATCGAAAATTTCCTCGCCCAAACGAGTTCCCACGAGTTCCCTGAAGTTCCCATGATTTTCGACGCCGACGGCCTAAAACTCCTCTCCCAATTGGATGACTGGCCCCGCCGCCTCCCCCCTCAAACGATCCTCACCCCACATCCCGGTGAAATGGCGATCCTGACCGGGCTGGCGGTACCCGAAATCCAGCGCAACCGGCTCGAGGTCGCGGAAAAATATGCCCGCATCTGGGGGCATGTGGTTGTGTTGAAAGGGGCGTTTACCCTGGTGGCCGCGCCGGATGGTCGCACCGCCCTCATCCCCGTGGCGACGACGGCGCTGGCGCATGGCGGGACGGGGGACGTGCTGGCCGGGCTGGCGGCGGGTCTGCGGGCGCAGGGCCTCGGCGCATTTGAGGCGGCGGTGTGCGCGGCGTGGCTGCATGCCGAGGCCGGGCTGGCGGCGGAACGGCAACTCGGCAGTCCAGCCGCCGTGCTCGCCGGGGATGTATTAGCGGGGATACCAGATGTGCTGCGGGGGCTGGGAGAACTGGATCAGCGGCGGGATGGGATCAAACCGGATTAACCGCGTTCCCCCGTGAAAGTTGAATAACTCGGACAACTTGTAGTAACGACTTTAGTCGTTGGTTTTTTTATAACTGAAGACGACTGAAGTCGTCACTACAAGGGATAGGCACAACCAGTAAACAAAAGAGACCGGGATTTCCCGGTCTCTTTTTGGATCGATTCTGCTGTGTTTAGGCAGTAGGCTGAGGTTCGTTGGCAACCTCAAGCACCGGTTCCGCGCCCTTCTTCTGGAAAGTTTTCCGGCCAGCTTCGACGGCGTGGGTGATGCGCTCGCGCTGCTCATCGAGGAAGGATTGGCCGCGGGTCTGCAATTCGGCGGCGCGCTCGCGGGTGGCCTGGGCGGTGGCTTCCAGACGTTCCTTCGTCTGGCTGGCCACTTCCTCGGCGCGGTGGACAATCTCCTCGCCGCGCTCAACTGCCTTATCTTTCAGCTCAACGCTTTTCTCGCGGATCACTGTGCGGGTTTCCTCACCGGAGCGGGGGGCATACAACAAGGCGACGGCCGCGCCGATCAGCCCGCCGACAAGGGTGCCAGCCAGGAATGAACCGGCTGTTTTGGTGTTGTTCATGATATTTCTCCTTTCCATCTTGTGGATGGACTTATAGGTGTGATGCAACCGTGGTGGCTGCATGGATAGCTACGCAGCCCGGCTACAAAGGTTTCCCTGACGCTTATCATACTTTTGGATGAGGGAGCGCCAAGTGATGGTCGTCCCCCTTTTCCCGTGATACTTGCCCCCTCGATTAAATGCAATGGCGTCCCATGTGTCTGTTTGCCCCAACAGACCCAGGAACGCCATTCCAGGGGAATTCCAAACGCGGAGAAGGTACTCAGGCTTCGGCGGCTGGCGCTCCAGCGTCGTCCTTCTTCCCGCTCACTTTTTTCTTTCCGGCTTCGATAGCCGTGCTCAGGCGCTCCTTCTGCTCCTCGAGCACCACCTGGCCGCGCTTCTGGAGGTCGGCGGCTTTCTCCTTCGCCGTCCCGGCCAGTTCGGTGGCCTTCACCCTGGCGCTCTCCACCGTCTCGGTGGCACGGGTCCTGGCCTGTTGGGCCACTTCCACAGCTTTCGTTCGCACCTCGTCGGCGCGCTCGACAGCTGTATCGCGCAATTCGATGCCCTTCTCGCGGATCACCTGGCGGGTTTCCTCACCGGATTGCGGGGCAAATAGCAGGGCAACCGCCGCGCCCACCAGCCCGCCGATCACAAAGCCGCTCAAAAAATCACCAAAACCACTATCGTTGTCTGCCATGTCTAACTCCTTATTTCCCACGAAGGGATTTGAAAAATTTACCGAATGCGGAAACTGCCGCCATGGACTCATTTAATTTTACAACCGGCTCGGTCAGATTATCGCTCAAAAAGTTGATCGTGCCGCGCATCGTGCTCATCGTCTCATTGGTTGAATCCAGGATTGGCTTGATCTCATTCTGGAGCAGGTTGATCAGCCGGGCCAGTTGGACAATCAGGATAACCAGCACGAACCCGATCAACAGCGACTCCAGCGCCATAAAGATAATGACAATATCGCGCAGATTCGCCGTAACCGTCGCATCCCTCGTCAGCCCAAAGACCATCCCGCCCAGCATGATCAGCACCACAACCACGCCTCCGATAATGCCCCACGTCATCTTGCGCTGATTTTTCAGCGCCTCGGGGTCGGGCGCGGGTTCAACGGGGGGCGTGACCCCGGGGGCTGATCCGTTCATTGAAGGGGGCAATTGGGCGGTCATTGGCGGCTATTATATCCAAGAAACCGGGTTTTTCCAAAAACCCGGTTTCCCGTTCACGGCGCGGGCGTCTCCGTTGGCAGGGGGGTCGGGATGATCTCCGGGGGCGGGCCAAACTTGAAGCCATCGCGCCCCAGGTACACAAAATATGTCACCTGCCCGGCAAAAATCTCAAACTCGATCCGGTTGATCTTGCCCAGGTAGGGTGTGGCAACCTCATACTTCCCGGCGGGCAGGTCGGAGACGGCAAAATTTTCCCGATAATACGGGTCGCTATTGGCCGTCACCGTATCTGCATACGTGACTGAGTCCCAGACCTGCCCGGTATCCAGGTTGGTCAGCGTCACTTCCTGGTGGTTGAGCAACTGGCCGCCGGAACCCATGATGCGCCCGGCCAGCACACCCCAGCCCTGCGGCGGGGACATCCACAGTTCCGGGTTGTAGGTGGTGAAGAAATCGTTCTTGCCCAGCCGCACCTCAAAATGCAGGTGCGGCCCGGTGGTAAAGCCTGTCTCGCCCACCTCCCCGATTTTTTGGCCCACCTCCACGGACTGGCCGCGGATCACATCCACGCGCGACAGGTGGGCATACAGGGTGTAAAGCGTCTTGCCGTCAAAACCAAAATCGTGGCGAATGGCGACGGCCAGCCCATACGGGTCGCCCGGCGCATCCACGCCGGAGTACAGCCCGTACCCGGCCCAAATGACCTTGCCCGGCCCAGCCGCCATGACCAGCGTCCCCTCCGGGGCGCGGATGTCCACCCCGGAATGGATGACATCCTCAAAGAAGATGCCGCCATAACGGTAGTTGGCATCCGGCCAGTTGATCTCATCGGCGGCGATGGGGCGGATGAAAAAGAAATGGTCGTTTTCGGTGGGTGCCCAGGGCACGGGATAGAGCGGAGGCCGCCAGGCGGATTGCGGCGGGGCGACAGCAGGTGGGAAGACGAAGCGAATCGGCTCGACGGTGGGGGTGCTGGTCGGAGGGATTTCGGCGGAGGGAGAGGGCGCGGGTGCGCTTGGGGGGGCGGTTTGGGCGATGGGGTCAGCACCCCCGGTGGGTGCGCGGGTTCCTGCCGGGTTTGCAGGGGGTTGGCAGCCCCCAATGAGGATCAGCATCCCGATCAGCGCCGGGATCATCCCGGTGATCTTTTTCATGCGAATTAGCGGGCGGTCTGCCGGAGGAAGCGGATGATGGCGGCGTTGATTTCGTCCGGGTGGGAGAGGTGGGGGACATGCCCGCCGGGGAGGATTTCGTGGCCGGAATGGGGGATGGCGGAGCAGAGGGTGGGGAAGGTGTCCGGGGCGAGGGTCATGTCTTGCCCGCCCCAGGCGATGTGGATGGGCAGCTTGAGGCGGCAAAGCTGTGGGGTGAGGTCCTGGATGGTGTGCGGGGTGTGGAGAAGGTGCGGGTCCATGCGTTTGAAGTCGTCGGCGATTTGCTGGCGGACGGGGCGCGGGAGTTTTTCGCCGCGGCGCTGGAGCAGGCGGAGGGCTTTGCGGATGGTCCAGGCGGGAGCGATTTTGAGGGTGGCCTGGCTGAGGCGGGGGCTGCGCAGGGAGAAGCGAATGGCGGTGCTCAGTTGGGCGTTGCAGTAGTAGGGGTTGAGGAGGAAGAGGCTGCGCGGGCTTTTTTGGGCGCGCAAGGCGTAGTTGAGGGCGAGATACCCGCCCATGGAGTGGCCGACGATGACGGGCGGACGGGTGAGGCCGAGACGATTGGCCCAGTTAAAGAAATGGGCGTAGATGGCTTCGATGGGGTAACTGCCGTTGGCGGGTGGTTTGGCGCTGTCCCCGTGGCCGAGCAGGTCAAGGGCGTGGACGGTGCAGCCTTCCCGGACGAGGGCGGGGATGAGGAAATCCCAGGTGCGCAGAGAGGAGCCGAGGCCGTGAATGAGGATCACGGGGAGTCCCTGGTCGTTCCCGGAGAAATATGCGTTTGCGTGGAGAGGAGTGGGGCTGTTCATTGGGCGGGAATTATAAAGGACTAAAATGAGATCAAAGGGAGTTGGCGCACGAAGGGGGTCTAGAAAAGCCCACCATTTGTTCCGGGGTATAATCGCCATCCTCTCCTAGAGACTAAAACCAATTCAAACCAACCAGCGAGGTATCCACTTGGCAACTTCAGGCACCATAAACCGCGGAGAAATCCGTATTGCAATGTCCGAGTTTCGCCGGCTGGCGCTGGGCCGCATGGTCGATCTGCTCAAGGATGTGGCGGATCGGGAAGACCAACGCGCCACCGACTTCGTGAAGCGGACGCCGACGCCGCTGGAACATTACTGGACCACGCAGGAACTCAAAATTGAAGCCTATGAGCAACTGGAGTCGGTGGCCGCCAGGTATCCGCAACTGGCCGGGGTCGTCTCGTCCGCCGCCAGCATCCTGGAAAGGCTGGATACCGCGGGCAGCGCGTATCTGCTCTTTGACACCTACGAACAATTGCTGGCGCTGGAAAACGCCGCCTTGCCCGAACAGTCGCACCTCGTCGCCGACATTTTTCACATCACCGCCGATGCCCGCCACATCTACATGTCCATGGATGCGAAGTACCTTGAACATCACACCGCACTGGCCGAGTCGGTGGAGCGCGACGCCAACCACCTGCACTTTATGAGCTCCGTTTGCGCCCTGATGGAAGACCTGCGCGCGGCCCAGCGCTCCCCAACCAATGATGAGAGCGTGGCCATCGCCCTGGCCTATGACCTCCTGCGCCAGGGGGTGAGCCTCCCGACGGCTTACCAGTCCCTGGGGGTCTCCGGGTTCCGCGACATCCAGACCCACCTCTCCCTGGCCGACCCGGGGGATGGGCACATTAAAGTGACCAGCCGCGAACCAGGCCTGTTGCACGGCCTGGTCGTGCATGTGGAGCACATTGACCGCGATGAGGAGTTCGACACCGAACTGGTCGAGCCATACCGTCTGCCCGCCGCCGTCAACGCCGCCAAGGCCCGGCTCCACATCGGTTCGCGCGCGCCAGTCACCGCCTTTATTGGCCGCCCGGTATTTGAAAGCCGCAATGTTAAGCGGGACATGCTCAAATCCGTCCACATGACGGCCAGCGCCTGCACCGCCATGTACCGCAACGGGATCGCCGACTGCAAAATTTCCATCGAGCGCATGACAGCCACAGAGGCCATCGCCTTCATGCGCGCCGTAGTGGGCAACGTGTTACGCGACCGTGACCGGCAATTCCTCTCCGCCGCTTTTCGCATCAACTTCCCCATCGTGGATGACCGCCCGGAGACCATTGCAAAACATGGCGCGCCGGTGAACGTGGATGAGCGGATGGCAATCGCACGGCTGGGCGTACAGATTGCCAAAGCGGGCGGTTTTGACAAGGTAGCCTGGGACGGCTCCTCCAACGAGGTGCCCAGCATCCCAATTATGGAACAGCTTTCACTGGGCGAATGGGTGGAACTGGCGCACCTGGCGCATCAGGCTGGGCTGGAGTGCTACACTTCAGCCGGCTGCGTCGCCCGCCATATGCGCGAGGCTACTTTGGCGGCCATTGACGGGGTTGGCGTCGGCACCAGCCTGCATTACATTGACCCTGCCACCAAGCTGATGGGCGCGCTCCGGCCCGACGCCATCCGCGAGGCGCTCGATGTACGCGACCGCGCCGCGCTGGAGCCGTTTGCCCGGTGCAGCCGCATGCTCGCCCGGATGGACCGTATGCACGCCAACGCCGGCCTCGGCGAAATGGACGAGCATTTCCGCATGTTGCTCTACGAAGCCTTGCGGCATGAGTACGTGCCCCAGGCCACAAAGGTCATGGCCCTCATGGCAAAAATGCAGGCGATGAAACCGGACTACGACATTGAATTCTGGTCGTGGATTGATGAGGCGGAGAAGGCCGACGAGGTGGAGAACCTCCTCGGCGGCGACCGGCTGGCCATCACCAGTGACAGCGAGGCCACCGACCAGTGGCAGAAACTCATTTCCCGGATTGAATATATCCAGCATGAATCTCAGTAGCATCGCCCCTTGCGTGCGGCGGGGACACGGTTTAAAGAACCGTCAGCCCCGATGCTACGGAGAATCCCATTAAATACAAAGCGAGGTTGATCATGACCATCGGCATCACCCAAATCCATCATATCCAAATCCTCGTCCCCCGTGAGGTGGAGCAGGAAGCTAAACATTTCTACGGCACCCTCCTGGGTCTCCCGGAAATCCCCAAACCGGAACCCTACCGGGCAACGGGCGGCGCGTGGTATGAGCTGGCCGGTAAACAACTGCATCTCTCGCTCGATGACGGCCCGATGGACAATCACACCCGCCGCCGCCACGTCTGCTTCATGGTCTCCGACCTGGCGCTCGCTGAAAAGCTGATGCAGGAGGCGGGTGTCCCCATCATCCCCGATACCAAACCGTTCGATCAATGGGCACGTTTCTACGCCGAGGATCCCGGGGGCAATCGGATCGAGGTGGCGCAGTTCAGGTAAAGTCCTGGCCTGACAGGTTTCATCATGACCTGGCTCAACCGTAACCCATGTGCGGACGATTACTTTCGTTAACCATGATTAATAGGAAACCTGTCAGGTCTGCGTCATCCGAAACCCATGTGCGGACGATTATTTTCGTTAACCATGATTAATCGGAAACCTGTCAGGTATGCGTCATCCGAAACCTGACAGGTTTCATCATGACTTGGGTCAACCGTAACCCATGAGCGGACGATTATTTTCGTTAACCATGATTAATCGGAAACCGGTCAGGTCTGCGTCATCCGAAACCTGACAGGTTTCATCATGACTTGGGTCAACCGTAACCCATGTGCGGACGATTATTTTCGTTAACCATGATTTATCGGAAACCGGTCAGGTCTGCGTCATCCGAAACCCATGTGCGGACGATTATTTTCGTAAACCATGATTAATCGGAAACCGGTCAGGTATGCGTCATCCAAAACCTGACAGGTTTCACCGTAACCCATGTGCGGACGATTATTTTCGTAAACCATGATTAATCGGAAACCTGTCAGGTCTGCGTCATCCGAAACCTGACAGGTTTCATCATGACTTGGGTCAACCGTAACCCATGTGCGGACGATTATTTTCGTTAACCATGATTTATCGGAAACCGGTCAGGTCTTCACTTTTTCCGAGAACTTTACGACCATGGATAACCCGGCGGCGATCACCGCCATAATCACCAACGCTGTCAGCGGGCCAACCATGCCGATGGAAAACATCATCATCATGTACCACAGCACGGCAAAGTTCATCCGCTGGATGACGAATCCAAAAAAGTAGAACAGCGCATAAACCGTCAGTCCGCCGAGCAGGAAGGCAAGGATGTCCAGCACGCGCCCCGCGCCGCGGCGGCCCTTGATCAGGAACCAGAAGGGGAGGGGGATGAAGAACAATAGCGAGAACGGGTTGACCAGCAACACATAAACCCCGCCCAGGCCGATGACCAAAAGTGCGAGGCTCTTGATCACTGGCGGGGCCGGGATCGCCTCCCCGGCAAAACGCCGGGCCAGCCGACGGCCCATGATCAGGAACAGCGCCAGACCGAGCAGGAACACAATCACCGCTGGCCAGTGCGGGTGGAGCGTCTCCGGGTCTTTGGTTGTCGCGGGGTAAAGCTCATACTTGTCCATCAGCCCCACCGCGACCATCCCATATAACAGCCACAACGCCCCCACCAGTGGCAGCCACAGCCCGAGGAAATGCGGCAGTGCGCTCCGCCATTTGCCAGCCGCCTCCCCAGACGCGCCCCGGATATTGAGCCAACTGCCGGCGAAGAAGAGCGCCACAAACCCGGCAAACACCGCCATCAGCCTCGCCCCGCCCAACACCTGCCCGCTTTCTGGAAGGTAGAGATAAGGCCTCGGCTCCGTAGGGAAGCGTTGCATCGAAAGCAACTGCCGGATCAGCGCCTCGGTAATGCGCCCCGACTGGTAGAGAACATCCGCCGACTGATATTTCATCAAATCGTCCGGCGTGTGATACGTCTGCCAGTGCAGCTCGCGGAACTCAGCGGGAACCGTGCCTGCAAAGCCGAGTGCGGGAACCCCCGCGGCCACCATGGGGCCCTGATCCATAAAGGAGATCGGCACCGCCTGGCCGATCACCTGGTCGAGGGGCGCGCACACCTTGGGGATCCACAGGTCCCCGGCGGCCCGGGCAGATTCCCCGGCCAGTAATTGCAGCCAGAGCGGCCCAAACCGGTGAAATTGCCCGACCGCCTCAATATCCATCCCGTTGTAGAAATATTTACCCAGGTTGTCCAGCGAGATTCCGGCGAGGATTTCGCCGGCGATTGGGTGGTGCGTTTGGATGTAACGCCGGGAGCCAAGCTCCCCGTATTCCTCCCCATCGGTTGCCACGAAAACCAGCGTATAAGGCTGCGGCCCCTCGGCCCCAAAAATCTCCGCCAGGTGCAGGAGGATGGCGATGCCCGACCCATCATTATCCGCGCCCTCCACCGTGGTGGGCGCCTGGTCGTGGTGGGCGACCACGAGGATTTCCTGCGGGGATGCACCCGCCAGTTTGCAGACCACGTTGCGCAGCGTGACGGGCTGGCTGTAGTTGATGACTTCCCACTCGTCAATGTAGCATGACCAGCCATTATTCATAAATTGATCGGACAGCCAGACCACCGCGAGCGCGCTGTTCGGCTGGCCGCTGTGCCGGAGCGGAAACTGACTGACAAAATCACCTTCGATGGCGAGGGCGCGCTCCCCTTCAAAGCGCAAGGTGGCCGGATCATAGCTGGTTTGCGGCACCGGCGCGGTCGTGCAGGCCAGCAGCAGGAGGGCAATGGCTGAAAGCAGGGCGGGAACTTTTGTGTTCATGGCGGTTGCTCCTTTACTCCAAACCTGACAGGTTTCAACTTGACTTGGGTTAACTGAAACCCATGTGCGGACGTCAACTTTTGTAAACCATGATTAATCGGAAACCTGTCAGGTATGCGTCATCCGAAACCTGTCAGGTTTCATCATGACTTGGGTTAATCGTAACCCATGTGCGGACGATTATTTTCGTAAACCATGATTAATCGGAAACCTGTCAGGTCTGTGTTTAATCCTCATCCTCAAACCCCTCCAAAGGCTGTATTTCCTGATGAATTCGGATCAGGTCTGCCCGGCTTCCGAATAGTTGGATTACTTTCTCCCTTTGCAAGCGTGTCGGATTATCTGAAGAAAGTTCGTGATATGACGAGTAATTCCAATCGCGGAAATCATCCACAAATTTATGCTTTTGAGGATTCTGATGGATATATACGATTAGGCGCATCAGATAAGCATCGCTATCCACGGGGATTCGCTTGAAGGGTCGTTCAAAAAGTGCGCCTGTTCTCTGCGAGGCATTGTTGACGCCCCGCGCATATGCATTGAAGAAATTCGAAAAATACTGGCTTGGTTCTTTTATCTGCTTAAGGCCTGCCAGGTCTTCCTGGCTTTTTATACGCACTCCGGCATGAAAGTGATTTCGTAACAGGCTGTACGCCCATGTTTCCGCGATTGGGCTGATATGCTTCCACCAAAGTTCCATGAAGTAGGCGTAATTCCGCTCTTGAACAAATATGTTCTCGCGGTTGTTGCCACGATTATAGATGTGATAAAAAGTTTCGTAAGCGATGGGTGGAGTTTGGCCTGGCATACTATTCTCTCTAGACCTGACAGGTTTTATCGTGACATGGGTTAACCATGACCCATGTGCGGACGACAACTCTCGCTAACCATGATTAATCGGAAACCTGTCAGGTCTTTGATGAATTTGGGATGTGTCGCCGAGTCGCCACACAGCGGCCCTTGCAGTGCGATATTATCCATATTTTCCCCATCGCTTATCTACCAGTGCCTGAATTTGCAATAGTCCTGCTTGATCTCCGCTTTCTTTAATATCAAGGTAGTCCATATAGTCGAGAATATAATCATCAAATGCTTTATCTGGTATTCCACTCTGTTTTGCTCTAGCCCACCAAGCATAAACAATCACTCTTTTGATGTTATTGCTATCGTAGCTTCTTGAGGCAATATTGATTGTCGTTTTATCTTTACTATCGTAAGCAGCCCATGCTATTTGTTTCATGAACTCACGAATTTTGTATGGATAAGCGCCTGCTCTAATTGCTCTATGTGATTTGCTATGTTCGATGATTTCTTTATCTGGGGGACGAGGAATATACCAATTTCCACAAACTCTACATTCTAAAATCCTTGAACCATCATCATGTATAAGACCATTGATATGTTCCAATATTTCCTCTCCTGATTCAAACCATTCGTTATGAGACAAGTACTGCTTAAACTTAGATTTCATTTCAGCCTCTTTTTTTGGCCCACCTGGTTGAACAGCCAACAAAATATAGGGTTTTGGCGTAGACGAACCTGTGCGTAATTGTTTCAAACGCGCCACTGGATTTTCTGAATGCCCAATTTTTATTCGCTTATCATTTTCAGATTGAATGAAATAGATCATTTTGATTTCCTGTGGAACTTCCCACCAGCATATGAATTAGGCTACTCAATTACATATTAAGCAGATTTCCTCTTAGGAAATTCGTCTAAAACAAACCGCTCTTGACCATTATATCCCGCAAGGCCTCTCCCTTTGTTCCTGCGTCCCCCTCTCTCCCCGTCTCCTCATCCCCCTGTCTCCTTCTCCGCGGCCTCCTGTGCCTCATATCGCTTCGCCAACTCCCGCCGCAAAATCTTCCCAATAAACGTCCGCGGGAAATCGTCCACGAAGATGATCAGGCGCGGCACCATCTGTTTCGGCAGCCGCCGCTGGCAATAGGCGATCACGTCCTCAACGGGCGGGCGTTCCTTTTTGGGGATGATGAACCCAACAGGTTTCCCCGCGACCACGGCCACGGCGGCCTCCTTGACGTGCGGGATTTCGTACAGCACCTCTTCCACATCGCGCGGGAAGGCGGGCTGTTTTTTCTTCTCCGGGTACCACATCTCGGCGCGGCGGGCGATGATGCGGAAATAACCATCCTCGTCCATCTGCGCCACGTCCCCCGTTTTCAGCCAGCGCTGGCTGTTCTCATCGGTCACGATCCCCGCTTGCGTAGCGGCCTCATCATTCCAGTAGCCGAGCATCACCTGCGGGCCGCGGATCTCCAGTTCCCCGATCCCGCCGGTTTTCACGACCCGTCCCCGGCCCTGCAAATCCACAATGCGCGCCTCCGTCGAGGGCAGGGGAATACCGATGCTCCCCACTTTGCGCAACCCGTGCAGCGGGTTGGCGTGCGTGATCGGGGCGGCCTCGGCCAGTCCATAACCCTCCACCACCCGCCCGCGCGTCAGCTTCTCAAACTCCTCCTGCACCTCCACCGCCAGCGGCTCCGACCCGCTCAGGCAGGCATTGATCGACTCGACGCCATAATTGCGCACGCCGCGGAAATGCGCCAACGCCAGGTACATGGCCGGCACGCCGGGGAAAATGGTCGGCTTGTACTCGTGGATGGCCTCCAGCACGGGCACGGTCTCGAAGCGTTGTTTCAGGATAATCGTGGCCCCCAGCGCCATCGGCAGGATCAGCCCGGTCATCAGCCCGTAGCTGTGTACAAAAGGCAGCACGCTCAGGAAGCGCTCCTGACCGGCCAGGCACGATTGCATCCAGTGGCGCGTCTGGATCGCGTTGGCGATCAGGTTGCGGTGCGAGAGCATGACGCCCCGCGCCTCCCCCGTGGTGCCGCCGGTATACAGGATGACTGCCAGCCCATCCGGGTCGCCGTCAAAGGGGGGCGCGGAACGCTTCTGGGGCCGGATTAAATTCAGGAGGTCATGCGCCCCCGGGAAAGGCCGCGCGCCCCCGTCGTCCAGCCCGGTCAGGATCAGGTGCTCAATTTTCCCCACAAATTGATCAAGCCCCTTGGTCGTGCGCGGGGTCACGAGGATGCGCGCGCCAGTGGATTCCACCTGACCCAACAGGCGGCCGGGATCGGTTTCACCAGTGATCACGGGAACCCCGCCAGCTTTGAGCGTCCCGAAGAGGGCCACCGGGAATTGCGGCACGTTGGGGAGCATGATGGCGACGCGCCCGCCCGGTTGCAGGCCCAGCCCCAGCAGGGCGTTGGCGAAACGGTTGGCATCGTGGTTAAGCTCGCGGTAAGAGATCTTGCGTTTCTCGAAAATGATGGCCGGGCGGCGCGGGTAACGGCGGACGGCAGAGCGCAATAATTGCTGGACTGGCACGGGCGGGATGGCGACGGTGTGCGGGACGCCGCTCTCGTAATGTCTGAGCCACGGGCGGTGCGCGAGGGACTTGCCGCGCTTTCCGGTCTCGGCCTGTTCGTCGTCGCGCCAACTGCGGCGGCGCGCCTCCACGAAGCTGTAGATGGCGCGGTTGACCGCGTCGCGGCGCTCCAACTGGACGAGGTGCCCGGCGGCGTCCACATCCACTTCCTCGGCGTTGGGGATCAGATCGGCCACCTTGTCAAAGGCCGCCTTGGGGAACACGCGGTCCCGGTTCCCCCGGATGACCAGCGTGGGCGTCGTGATCTGCTTCATCAGTTCCCAGCCGCGCCACGGATTGACCATCTGGCGGAACCAGGCTTTGATGGCGTGGGCTTTGGCGTGCATCCACGCGCGCGTGAGCGGCTCAATCGCCCGGAGGATGAACAATGGCAGGCCCAGCGCCAGCCGCTCCGGCCAGTTGAGTTGGAACTCGCCCGCGGTGGCGATCAGGATCAAATGGCTCAACTCCGCGGGATGGCGGACGGCGTACTCGAGGGCCAATGCGCCCCCAAAGGAATGCCCGGCCAGCACGAAGGGGGCCGGGACCCCCAGGCGGATGAGGACGAATTTGATGTCCTCCACCATTTGCGGGATGTCGTAGCCCTGGGTGGGCGCGTCGGACCGGCCATGCCCGCGCAGGTCAATGGCGATGATGCGGTTCTTTCCCCCGAAGGCGTCAAACTGGTAATCCCACTGGATGGATTCCCCCCCAAAGCCGTGGAGGAACACAAATGTCCGTTGCGGACTTTCCGGGTTGACGTCAATGACGGACAGCCGCACCGGCGGGTGCTGCTGAACGGTGATGCTGTAGCGGTAAAGTTCGAGGTCGAGATCCATGCGGCGAGTTTACAGGAAATGGGGAGGGGCGTCAAATAAAATGTGAGGCGTGAAACTTGAAATGTGAAACTTGAAACTTGCAACGTGAAACGTTGTTTGGTTATCGTTTTCCGCGAAGTTTCGTACAATTGGCTGGCCATGCGCCTCCCTGTTTCTCCTACATGCCCGGTAACGCCCAATGCGTAAATTTGTACTCAGTCTGATCCTGTGGTTGTTGGTGGCGTTCCTGCTTTGGTTTGCCCTGCGGGAGGTGAACTGGGATGAGGTGGCGGGGGTGTTCCGGGCGCTCAGGGCCGGGCAGGTGGCGCTCCTGCTGGCGGTCAATGGCGGGATCGTGCTGTTGTTTGGGGCGCGCTGGTGGGTGATTTTGCGGGCAGAGGGGTATGCCGTCCCGTTCCTGGCGGCGGCTGGTTACCGGCTGGCGGCTTTTTCGGTGAGCTATTTTTCGCCGGGGCCGCATTTTGGCGGTGAGCCGTTGCAGGCGCTGCTCGTCCAGCGGCGGCACGGCCTGCCGGGCGGGGTGGCGGTGGGGCTGGTGGCGCTGGATAAAATCCTGGAGTTGACCGCGAATTTTGCCTTTCTCGCTTTCGGGGTGGCCGTCCTGCTGGACGGGGGGCTGGTGCAAGGGGGCGCGGGGACCCTCGGGGTGGCCGCGGCCCTCGGGCTGCTCGCGCTCCCCGTGGGCTATCTCGGGGCCTTGACCCGTGGGGGGACGCCGCTCACCCATATGGGGTCACGCCTCCCGGTGAAGTGGGTGCGGCCCTCGCTGGTTGCCAAAGGGCTGCGCCTGGCCGCCGAAGCGGAGGGCCGGGTGGGGCTGTTTGTCAAAGTTCACCGGGCCGCGTTCATCCTTGCTGTGTTATTATCCGCCACAGTCTGGGTTGCGCTGGTCTTGGAATTTTGGCTGGCTCTGCATTTTTTACAGGTTTCGCTCAATTTTTGGCAGGTGATCAGCGTCATGGCGGCGGCGCGGATTGCCATCCTTTTGCCAATGCCCGGCGGATTGGGGACGTTGGAGGCCGCGCTCGTGCTCGTGTCGGAAGCGCTGGGGCAGGGGGCGGCGGCGGCGGCCAGCCTGAGTTTGTTGATCCGGGGGCGCGATGTGCTGTTTGGCCTGTTGGGGCTGTGGTTGGCGGGGCGGTGGCTGCCGTCATTGCGGCGGGAGAGTTCCCATGAGCGCTCGTGAAACAGGGCGCTCGCAGGAACTCGCAGGGACTCATTGGAACTCATAGGATTTGAAGTATGCTCACCGTTCAACGAGAAGTAAGCGCACGCATCCCGACCCTGGCTGGGGAATTCCAGTTGTCCCTGTACGTCAATAACCGGGATGCGAAGGAACACCTGGCGTTGGTGATGGGGGAGGTCCGCGAGGGGGTTGAGGTGCTGGTGCGTGTCCATTCCGAATGTTTTACGGGTGATGTGCTGGGTTCACAGCGTTGTGATTGCGGCCCGCAGTTGGAGACAGCGCTGTGGATGATCGCTGAGGCAGGCGCGGGTGTGCTTCTATACCTGCGGCAGGAAGGGCGCGGGATTGGCCTGCTGGACAAACTGCGGGCCTATAACTTGCAGGATGAGGGCTACGATACGGTGGACGCCAACCTGCGGCTGGGCCACCAGGCGGATGAACGCGATTACACCGTGGCCGCCCGGATGCTGGCCGACCTCGGCGTGCACTCGGTGCGCTTGCTGACGAATAACCCGCGCAAGATTGATGCGCTGACAGGACTGGGGGTGCTGGTTTCGGGCCGGGTCTCGCTGACGCCGGAGGTCAACCCCGAAAACGCCCGCTATTTGCAGACAAAGGCGCTGCGGATGAACCACTTGCTTAACCTGGGGGTGCTGGGCGGGTTGAACGGGGGCGGGCATGCCCCGGATGGCCCCACAATTGGGTAATTAGGACTCACGCAAAAAATCAGCCGGGGTGGAAAAAGCGGTTTCTGGAACGTGGCGAATGCGGGGCATGACGAACGAATTTTTCCGGCCAGCTTGGGTTGGGGTTGATGGGTTGATGCAGGGATGCTTCGCTCCGCATGATAAAAGCTATCCGCGTTTACGCAGGTAATAAATGGCTGTGACCATCACGCCGAGGCTGATCAGCCCGGCGAGGATGAGGGCGGCCACAATCAAGGGGCCAAATGAGCCGCCAGGGGTCACGGCCCCCGGTGAACCGCCACCTTCCCCGGGAGGCGTGATCCCGCTGGGGGTGATTTCATTTGCTGAGTTCGCGGTACTGGCTTGCGCGATGGCAGTCGCTTGCGCCAACTCCTCAACTGTCCGGGTGGCGGTCGCGGTTGCGGTGGCCGTCTCCGTGGGGGTTGGGCTGGCCGTGGGTGTGTCTGTCAACGGGGGAGTGGTAGGGAGCGGGGTATCAGCGAGGGGGGCGGTGGTTGCGGTGGCCCCGCTGGGTGGGGTGGCGGGCTGGGTGGCCTGTGGCGGGGGCGTGCCGTTTTGCCAGTTCTGTACGGCCTGCCAGGCGATGTCTTTGAGGGCGGTCTCGTCCTCGGGGGAGACGCCAAATTCGGAGGCCAACTCACCCGGATGTTTGCCCATGATGGCGGCGTAGATGACAAGGTCGCGCAGGTAAGCGCCTGCGACGCTGGGGTGGCTGTCATCGGGGCCTTTGGTGAGGGCGAGGGCGGGGAGTTGCGCGTTGGCGATGGCAAAGGCGTCACCAATGGGAGCGACCAGGATGCCCAGTTCATCGGCGACAACGGCCGTGTTGGAGGCGATGAGGCCGATCATGCCGGGGTGGGTGATGTAGGCCCACGGTTCGAGGAGGACGGTCTGCACGCCATAGGTGTCGAACAGCGCGACAAAGGGGGCGGCAGATTCGAGCGGCTTCTGCGGGCCATTTTCGTTGCCGGCGTTACCCGCGAAGTCCATGATGGCGGCGTAGTCGTAGATGCCCTTGTTGAGTTCGGCGGTGATGAGCGCCATTTGTTCGGGGTCGTTCCACTGATCCTGGAGGGAGTAGCCGCCATGGATGACCTGATCGGCGTAGAAGCCGCCGAGGGCGGTGGTGAGGGTGTTGAGGTGTGTAGCCGACTTGGCGGTCCAGCTATGACCGATGATGAGGACGTTGGTGGAGGTTTCTGTTTGCATGGCATGGGGGGGGCGTTGGAGGGCGAGAGAGAGCAAGCCGGTGAGGAGGATGATCAGGAGGGAGGTTTTTGAGGTTCGCATAAAGAGTTGGACGTGTCGAGTGGGGGGAATTGTTCCGTGGCCGCGGGGCCACGAAGCGCCTACAGGGGGCGCGCCTGACGCAGGGGGGCGGCGGCCCGGTCAGCCGTTTTCTTCGCCGAGAAAGACCTGGAGGTCGGCTGGGGAGAGTTCGCGGACGATGATGTTATCAAAGAGGATTTCGGTGCGCGTGCCGGGGTCGCCATTGTAGACGGAGAAGCCGAGGCGGCCATAGGGTTCGGAGGGATGAAAGGTGAGGGCGGCAAGCTGGTCGTTGAGATGGATGGCGATCTGGTCGCCGTAGGCCACAATTTTGACGTGGATGGTGTCGGCGTAGTCGAGGCCGGTGGCGGGCCAGCAGTTGAAGATGAGTTCGTATTCTTCGGTGTCGCTATTGTAGTAGTCGAGGCAATAGGTGTTGTCGCCGCCGAGCCAGAGGATGTAGGTAGAGCCGGTATAGATGCGGAAGTAGATGCCGATGAGGGAGGCGTCGTTGCCCTGCTGGAGGGTGGTGTCGAATTCGAGGACGAAGTTGTTGAAACCGGCCTTGCATTCGGTGTAGTAGCCGTTTTCCTCGCCGCCGACGCTGATGAGGTATTGGCCGTTCCCGATGGCAAGTTTGACCCCGTCGGGTTCGTTATAGAGGTTGAAGCAAATGAGTTCGTCGTCGAAGATTTCCTGGAAAAGGATTTTGGGGGTGGCGGTGGCGGTAGGGGTGGGTGTGCTAACGAGGGTGGGCGAGGCGGTGGGGACGGGGGCGCTGGGGAGGGCGGTGGCGGTGGGGCTGGCCGTACTTGTAGCGGTTGGCAGTGGGACGGTGGTGGCGGGTATGGCGGGAGGCCGGGCGATGCGGCAGGCAAGGAGGAGGGAGGTGCAGATGAAGAGGAGGGCGTCGCGGCGAGATGGGTTAGTTTTCATCATGGTGTTTGTGGACTGGATGGATGGAGTTTTCATAACTCGCATACGTGAAATAAAAAAACAGGAATAACCCCACAATGGCCGCCAGGAGTTGCCCGGCTGGATTCTCCATAATAATAATCGCAATGACCGCAATTGCCAAAATCACAATGGCGATCACGCCTGGATATTGACCGGTAAAGCGGGTGCGACGGATGTTGCTATCCCTGACTTTTCCCGATCCAGCAGGGGGCATCATCACCCGCCACCAATCCTTACCCTTGTAGTAGATTTGTGGTCTCTTTTCGAGGTCCTGGAACCAGTCGGTCAGTTCCTGCTTATTATCGGATTTCCCGCGTTTAGCCATGCCGCTTTCCGATGAACCTTATGCCAATCATGCGAGGATTGTAGTGTTGGGGGAGGTGGGAGTCAATCAAAAACACCCTCCAACTGGAGGGTGTTTCTTATGGGCGGAACAGGGCTCGAACCTGCGACCCCTTCTGTGTAAGAGAAGTGCTCTGACCAACTGAGCTACCCGCCCAAAATGGGGCGAAGCGGATTTTACCGCGTTTGGCGGGAACGGGGAGCAGGGGCGGGTTTTCCGGTTTTCCGGGCAGGCAACGGGTCTTTGGGAACCATGGCATTATTCGGCATCGCCCTTCGCCATGTCAAAAACCCGCCCCTACAATGCGCGGGGTGTATGAGTTGTTTGCGATTTACCGCGAGGTGTGGGGTCCGTAGGGGCGGGTCGTCAGGGTTGGCGAGATGTTCCGGTCAAAATACGGCAATTTCGCGCAGACCACAATTCCCACGGCCCGACCCGCTCGCAAGATGCGCGTAGGGGCGGGTCGTCAGGGTTGTCGCGGCATTCCGGTCAAAATACGGCAATTTCGCGCAGACCACAATTCCCACGGCCCGACCCGCCCGCAAGATGCGCGTAGGGGCGGGTCGTCAGGGTTGGCGGGGCGTTACGGTCAGAATATGTCAATTTCGCGCAGACCACATTTCCCACCGGACGACCCGCCCGCATGATGCGCCATCGGGGCGGGTCATCAGGGTTGGCGGGGCGTTCCGGTCAAAATACGGCAAATTCGCGCAGACCACATTTCCCACCACCCGACCCGCCCGCAAGATGCGCGTAGGGGCGGGTCGTCAGGGTTGTCGCGGCATTCCGGTCAAAATACGGCAAATTCGCGCAGACCACATTTCCCACCGCCCGACCCGCCCGCAAGATGCGCGTAGGGGTGGGTCGTCAGGGCTGGCGGGGCATTCCGGTCAAAATACGGCAATTTCGCGCAGACCACAATTCCCACGGCCCGACCCGCCTCAGGGCTATCTTAAAGTCGCTCAGGACATAGCAAGTCAACTTGTTCTGTCGTTGCGAGCCGTGTTTTGGGCGAAGCAATCTTCCAATGTGGGAGCGACAGATTGCTTCGGGGCATCCTTCGACAGGCTCAGGACGCCACTCGCAACGACAGAACAAATGACTTTAAGCAAGCCCCGCGACCCGCCCCTACCCGCATCAACGACAGCAAATCTGATCGTATAATCCCCCCATGCAGTCCAAAAAGGATTTTGCGAAAACGTCGGGAGAGGCCAGCATGACAAACGAAGCCGGAAAAACATTTACAGCCTGGCTGTGGAAACACCTGGAAGATGATTTTCTGGGTTTCCTAAACCGGAAATTCAAGGACACGAAAGAGAAACACGAGCAACTAAAGTATGCCGCGGATGATTGGATGGCTTTCCAGTGGGGCGCGGCCGCCGAAAGATACAAAGCCCACATGAAAACGCTGTATGGGCATATCCGCGTATTGGGATCAACCGAACCCGTAAACCTGGAAGAAATTTACACCGACGTATACATCCTCGACAAACCGCTGGCTTACCGCCGTTTCGATATTACACAACTCCACAAATTGCAACTTGAGCCTGAAAAACTAGACGAGATTAAACGTATTCCCGGATTGCGTATGGTTCTTGAAAAACGAGGACATCGGCTTTACATTCTTGGCAAGCCGGGGGCCGGTAAAACAACATTTCTAAGATACCTCGTACATCAAACATTGAGAGCAAATTTCGACAAAATCCCCATCTTTATTATCTTAAAGGATTGGGCAGACTCCAAATTAGACATGTTGCCGTACATTGCAAGAGAATTCGATACTTGTCGCTTTCCGCATGCACAGCCGTTTATTGAATATGTTTTGGAAATGGGCAAAGCGATTGTTCTTTTCGATGGGCTGGATGAAGTTCAGCTCGAAGGGAAACAGCGCAACTACACAACTTCCGCCGTGCATCAATTCTGCAAAAAATATTTGGAAACCCAGATACTTATCACGTGTCGTGTGGCTGCGAATGATTATTCGTTTGCCGAATTTACTTATGTCGAAATAGCCGATTTCACCGACCCGCAAATGGAATATTATGCTCATAAGTGGTTCGGGAAATCTATACTCAAGGCGAACAATTTCATCTCGGAATTCAAATCTCTCGAAAACAAAAGTGTGCGAGAGTTAGGTAGAAGTCCACTTTTTCTCTCAATGATCTGTCTCATCTATGATGAAACCCTCCATATTCCCAAAAGGCGGGTGGATTTTTATGAAGAAGCGCTTGATGCTTTACTGAAAAAATGGGATGATTTCAAAGGTGTTCCTCGTGACAAGATTTATGAGAATCTTTCGCTATCAAGCAAAAACCAAATGTTCTCCTGGCTTGCTGCTGGAGCTTTTGATAAAGGCGAAATTTTTTTTAACAAAAAACAACTCGCCCAACAGATTGCAGATTTCATAAAAAACTTTCAGTCCGCAGATAACAACCAAGAACCTGATGGAGAAGCGGTTTTGCGGGCCATTGAAGCACATCATGGCATCATGGTTGAAAGGGCGCTGGGGATATATGCCTTCGCCCATCTTACCTTCCAGGAGTACTATGCAGCGAAATATATCGCCGACAACGTTGAACAAGGAACTTTACCCGTATTAATGGAACACCTCACCGACCCGCGCTGGCGGGAAGTATTGCTACTTACGGCAAGCCTGCTGAAAGAAGGAGATGGATTTTTCTCAGCGATGCACCGATCGACAGGAAATTTGATACGGAAGGATAATATGCTAATTGAAATTAGCCATTGGGTGAAACAAAAAACGAAAGATATTGACGGATATCATTCGGGAGCCGTGAGAGGTGTGTACTGGTTTTTTGCCCTTGCCTACGATCTTGCCTTTTTCCTAGCCAATTACTATGATTTTTCCCTTCCCCTTGGCCTTGCGCTAGCCATGTCCAAGGACCTTGACCGTACTCTTGCCCAAGCTCTTAGTGATGTCCGTCCTTTGGACAAAACCCTTCGCAAAAAAGCTTTTGATCGTGCCCGTGTGCTAATCCTTGCCCGTGAACTTGCGAGCACCCTTGACGTTACTATAGATTATATGGTTGACTATGCTATTGAGGATGCTCTTAACCGTGTCCTCGTGATTGACCTTGGACGCGCATATTCCCTCGGTCCGGTCCGTGCTATTGACCGTGCCCGGCCCCTTTACGTTGCTGGTCTTGGGGCTCCTCAATCTGTGCTTGAAAGCAAAAGCGCAAAAAAAATATTGTTGACCGCCTTACTCCTTTATGCATCCATTTTCATAGAAATCTTAACATGGGAAAAATTACATGCAAATGATGGAAGACTCCGAGCGTATTTAAAGAAAATCAGCGCTGTGGCAAGACTGTCTGCACCGAACTTCGCGTTAGCATTTTCCAAACTGACCCTACCTAGTAGTTTGTAAAGCATGCTTTGATGGGTGACTTGGTATTATCTGTCTCCGAAAGAGGAGGCAGATATGAGTAAAAAATACATTGTCAATTTGAAAAGTGATGAACAAGAAATGTTGTCTC
>Ga0247727_10000597_pt1 | contig 88388 bp, 84 predicted proteins | sample WisWelCaveWW1625_FD_202498 | JGI IMG/M metagenome (GOLD analysis project Ga0247727, IMG submission 202498) | Biofilm microbial communities from Wishing Well Cave, Virginia, United States - WW16-25 | ecosystem: Environmental > Aquatic > Deep subsurface > Groundwater > Cave microbial mat | place... | reverse complement strand
GCAAGCAAAAAACCACCATCAGCTTACGCGAATTTGATGCGGGTCTTTCGGTCCGGGAATTCCGGTCGATCTATCTGCTCAGCATCGGCTTAGCGATCTCACCGAGCCTATCTACGGAACTGCTGGGCGTGGAGAGCGGCAGCGCGAGCCCTAGGCAGGCGGCGCCGCCGGCGCATCGGTGGAAACCGGCTCCTCGACCGGTGCCGCCGTCAAATCAGAGCCGAACAGCATCTCCATGCTCGCTTTCAGCTGCTCCAGCTCCGCGTCGGCGATCGGCGGATCGACGATCTCGACGGTCTCGCCGTCCCACGGTTTCTCGAGCGGAAGCCGGTTCTTGCCGTCGCGCGGCTTCGAGGGGCCGGCCATCTTCAGCCGTTTCTTGCGCATCAGGAGCAGGGCGGTGAGGTAGATCACCTTCTCGCGCGTCGGGTCCTCGGTCGGAATCGCGATGAGCTTTTTGAAGAAGTCCTGCATCGCGTTGATGTCTTCGAGCGTCCGCTGGTCCTTCTTCGGCGCGAGGGTCAGCCAGTGGCTGAAAAGCCCCTCGACTCGGGCGGTTTCGGTTCCGCCCTCCCTCGGGAGTGCCCCCGGCTTCATGCTCTCCCAGCACTTCAGGCAGTAGTCGCGGCGCGCGAAGCGGCCGTCGGCCTCGACGATGCCCGAGTAGTGCGTCTCTTCACTGCCGAACGACTTCTGGCAGCCTGCGCAGCCGGGCTTGCGCTTCTCGATCTTCCACTCTTCGTTGTTCGTCATCGGGTTCATGGCGTGCGCTCCCGCTCTCTCGGTCCACGGTCCACGGTCCACGGTCCACGGTCTACGGTCTACGGTCTACGGTTACTCGTCCCTCTTCCGTTTCTGCCAGGCGGGAGCCGCGCGCTCGACCGGACGGCCGACGAACCGGACGCGCCCCTCTCCCAGCGCTTCAGTTATATCGGCCAGAAGGGCGTCGGAAGGTGAGACCTTGAGCGCGTCGGGGGCCTGGAGGACGACCTTGTGGCCGTCCGCGAGGGCGACCTCGAAGAAGACCGGGATCGTTCCCGGGTGCTCCGCCAGGATCGCGCGAAGCCGGTCGATCTCGCCGTCTCCGTCGAGCCGCACGCGCAGGTTCGCCGTCAGCTGCTCGCGTGCCTGCTGGATGGGCACGACCTTGTTGACGCCCACGCCCACGTCCTCGCCGCGGAAGCGGATCCGCCCGGTCACGAAGACGATCGCGTCGTCCAGCAGCACGTCGCGGAACTGGTCGTACTCCTTCGGGAAGACGGTGATTTCGCACGTTCCCGTCAGGTCGTTGAACTTGAACGACCGGATGCGGTTCCCCTTGTTCGGGCCGTTCTTCATGACCGTGATCCGCATTCCCGACAGGATGCCGCCGATCGTGACCTCCGTCCCCTCCTCTTTCTCGTGGAGGCGGTCGATGGTCGTCGAGGCGTACGAGCGGATCTCCTGCTCGTAGCGGACCACGGGGTTCGAGGTCACGTAGAAGCCCATCGACTCCTTCTCGAAGGCGAGGAGCATCTCCTGCGGCCACTCGGGGATGTCGGGGATCTTCGGATACTCGTGCGACTGGAGCGCGCCGCCAAAGAAGGTCATCTGGCCGAGCGCCTGGTCCTGCTGCTTGAGCGAGCCGATCTTCATCGAGGGCTCGAGGACCTCCATCAGCTGCGCGCGCTTGAGGCCGGTCGAGTCGAACGCGCCCGCCTTCACGAGCGCCTCGACCGCCTTCGCGTCGAGGCAGTGGTGGTCGACCGCCTCGGAGAGGTCGAAGACGCCCTTGAAGCGGGCGACTTTCCGGCGCACCTCGAGGATGTGCTCGATCGCCCGCTCGCCGGTGTTCTTCACCGCGCCGAGGCCGAACCGCACCTTGGAGCCCTCGATCGTCATGTCGAAGTCGCTCGCGTTGATGTCGGGCGGGAGGACCTCGATCTTCAGCTGGCGGCACTCCTCGAGGTACTCCGCCATCTTGTCGGTGTTGCCGATGGTGCAGCTCATCAAGGCGGTCATGTACTCGACGGGGAAGTTCGCCTTCAGGTAGGCAGTCTGGTAGCTGACGATGCCGTACGCGGCCGAATGTGACTTGTTGAAGCCATAGCCCGCGAAGTACGCCATCAGGTCGAAGACCTGCTTGCCGATCGACTCGGGGACGCCGTGCTTCACGGCCCCCTTCACGAACTGGTCCTCGAACATCTTCATGATCTCGGGGATCTTCTTTCCCATCGCCTTGCGGAGGGCGTCGGCGTCGGCCATCGAGAAGCCGGCCATCACGTTGGCGATCCGCATCACCTGTTCCTGGTAGAGGATGACGCCGTACGTCTCCTTCAATACCGGCTCCAGGAGCGGGTGCACGTACTTGATCGGTTCCGTGCCGTGCTTGCACCGGACGTACGTCTCCACCATGCCCGAGCCGAGGGGCCCCGGCCGGAACAGGGCGAGGATGGCGATGAGGTCCTCGATGCGGTCCGGCCTCATGTCCTGCACGAGCTTCTTCATGCCGCCCGAGGTCTCGAGCTGGAAGACGCCCTTGACGGAACCGCGCGAGAGCTGGTCGAACGTCCTCTTGTCGTTCAGCGGGATCGTGTTGAGATCGACCTTCACTCCGCGCGTCCGGTCGATGAGGATGCGCGCCCGGTCGAGAACCGTCAGCGTCTCGAGCCCCAGCACGTCGATCTTGAGGAGCCCGATCTTCGTCAGCGCCTTCATGTCGTACTGCGTGACGGCGGCGCCGTCGACGTAGTAGAGGGGGAGGTGCTCGATCAGCGGCCGGTCACTGACGACGACTCCGGAGGCATGCAGTCCCGCGTTGCGGGTGAGGCCCTCGAGGCGCTTGCCGATCTCCCAGACTTCCTTGAGCGCCGGGGAGGCCTCGAGCGCCTTCACGAGCTCGGGCTCGCGTTCGGTCGCCTTCGCGAGGGTGATGTCGAGGTCCTTCGGAATCTTCTTGGCGAGCGCGTCCACCTCGCGCAGATCGATGCCCATCACGCGCCCGACGTCGCGGATCACGAGCCGCGCCTTCATGCGGCCGTAGGTGATGATCTGGGCCACGTTCTCGGTGCCGTACTTCTGCTTGATGTACGCGATGACCTGGCCGCGATCCTCGTCGCTGAAGTCGAGGTCGATATCGGGCATCTCCTTGCGCGACGGGTTGAGGAAGCGCTCGAAGATGAGGTCGTACTTGAGCGGGTCGATGTTCGTGATGCCCAGGCAGTAGCCGACGAGCGAGCCGGCGGCCGATCCGCGGCCCGGGCCGACGCGAAGGCCTTTCGAGCGCGCGAAGCGGACGAGGTCTCCCACGATCAGAAAGTAGCTCGCGAAGCCGAGCTTCTCCATCACCGACGCCTCGTAGGCGAGACGTTCGAGGACCACCCCGGGGACGGGGTCGCCGTACCGGCCCTTCGCGCCGACCAGGCAGAGCTTCTTCATGTACTCGACGTCGCTCACCTCTCCCGGCGGGAGTTCGAACCTCGGCAGGTAGGTGTGCTTGAAGTCGAGCTCAAGGTTGCACTTCTCGGCGATTTCGATCGTGTGCTTGAGGACGTCGGGATGGTCGGGGAACGCGCGCGCCATCTCGTCGGGCGACTTGATGTAGAACTCCGGCGCGTCGAAGCGGAGGCGGTTGGGGTCGTCGACCTTCGATCCCGTCGAGATCGCCAGGAGCACGTCGTGCGCTTTCGCGTCGTCCTGGTGGCAGTAGTGGGAGTCGTTCGTCGCGGCGACCTTGAGGCCGAGCTGCCTGGAGAGCTTGAACGCGGCGTCGCGGATCGGCTTCTCGATGTCAAGCCCGTGGTTCTGGATCTCGAAGTAGTAGTTCTCCGCGCCGAAGATGTCGCGGTACTCCGCCGCGACGCGCTCGGCCCGCTCGAGGTCGCCGGCGGTGCAGGCGTGGCCGAATTCGCTCGCCGGGCAGCCGGAGAGGATGATGAGTCCGTCGTGGTGCTTCGCCAGCAGTTCCTTGTCGAAGCGCGGGCGGTAGTACATCCCCTCCTGGTAGGCGATCGACGAGAGCCGGCAGAGGTTGCGGTAGCCCTTCTCGTTCTTGACGAGGAGGGTGAGGTGGTAGCTGGCCTCCTTGATGCCGCGGATGTCCTTCTTGTCGAAGCGCGACTTGGGGGCGATGTAGCCCTCCATGCCGACGATGGGCTTCACGCCGGCGGAGATCGCCTCCGTGTAGAAGTCGATCGCACCGAACATGTGGCCGTGGTCGGTGAGGGCCACGGAGCGCATGCCGAGCTCGCGGACGCGAGCGCAGAGGTCCTTGATCCGGTTCGCGCCGTCGAGGAGGGAGTAGTCCGAATGAACGTGAAGATGGGCAAACTCGCTCGACATGCGCGGGAGAGTATAGCGTCAGGACCGGGGCGCACCAGCCGCGGCGCGGACACGCAGGACGAGGTTCCTGACCGTGAAGGGCTTCGCGATCACGACGCCGGTGGGCGGAAGCGCGGCGTCACCGGGATTGGCGGTCATGAAGATCACGCGCAGGCCCGGCAGGGCCTCGCAGGCCTTCCGGGCGAGCTCGACGCCGCCCATCTCGGGCATGTGCACGTCGGTCAGCAGGAGATCGACGGGAGCGGTCCGAAGACAGGCGAGCGCCTCCGGGCCGGAGGAGGCGGTCTGGACGGAGAATCCTTCGCGACCCAGGATGGTGGCGGTCAGAGTGCACATGGCCGGCTCATCATCGACGATGAGGATTCGCGCGGAGCGCGCCGGTACGGGCGGAGGTTCCACGGGCAGCCGCTCGAGGCCGGAGGCGAGGTGGGCGCTTTCGAGAATTTGCTCGGCCCACTCGCGCCGGGGATCATGCTCTGACGAGTCGTTGCGGATCAGCTCGGCGTAGCCGAGGATGGACGTGAGCAGGTTGCTGACGTCCTTCGTCTTGACGGCGCGATGGGTCGCTTCGCGGCGGCGGCGGTCGGTCACGTCGCGGCACGACGATACCATGCTCACGCGACCCTTGCCTTCGTTCACGAGGCGGCCGGTTGTCTCCAGGGACCGCCACGAGCCGTCCTTGTGGCGGACGCGGACCTCCGCGGCGCCCGTGCCGCCCCGGAGGCGATCCGCGTGGGCGGCGAGGAGCTCTTCGCGATCCTCCTCGTGGACGATGTCGACCGAGCGTTTGCCGACGAGTTCGTGGGGCTCGAGCCCAAGGATGCGACGCACGGCGGGATTGACGTAGAGCACCACGCCGTCGCGGTCGATGAGCGACACCATGTCGGAGCTGTTCTCGAGGATGATGCCGAAGAGCTCCTCGGTGCGCCGGAATTCCTGCTCCGCCGCCTCGACGTCGCTCATGTCCGAGACGATCGCGAACGTTCCGCAAACGGCACCCAGTGCGTCGCGGATCGGCAGGATCGTGGCGTTGAGCGTGAGCGTCGCGCCATCTTTGCGCCTGCGGTGGAGGGTGACCCCGTTGAGCGTGCGACCGCGGACGATCATGTCGCGGAGCCGCTTGAACTCCTCCAGCTTCTCAGGCGGGATCATCGGCAGGAAGCGCCCGAGCGCCTCGGCCTCCGTCCAGCCGTAGATGCGCTCTGAGCCGCGGCCCCAGACGGTGATTCTCCCGGTGAGGTCGGCGGCGACGACGCCGAGCGCCGAGGTCTCGATGAGGTTGCGCACGACCTGCTGCGTCAGTTCAAGTCCGAGCGTCATCTCACCAGCCTCTCTCCCGGGGGGATGATACCGAAACGCCGGAGAACGGTTCAATATTTCATCCAGATCGCGAATAAGCTCCCGCACCCTGGCGACGCGCCCTACGACCGGGGGTACGCGGCGAGGAACGTGCCGAGAAGCGCCATCGCCTGTCCCATCGTCGCCTCGTCCGGCAGGAAGACGAGCCGCAGGTGCGCTCCCCGATCCTCCCCGAAGCCGCCGCCGTGCACGGCCATCACGCCGGTTTCCCGGATCAGGGATCCGACGAAGTCCTTGTCGCTGCCCGGGATCTCCAGTTTCGGGAATGCATAAAACGCCGCTGCCGGCTCGACGCACGAGAGGCGCGGCATCGACTTCAACGCCCGCATCATCACGTCCCGCCGCCGGCGCAGCGCCTCCACGGCCCGCTTTAGGTGGGCGTGATCGCCCTCGAGCGCGGGCCGCACGGCGTGCATCATCGGCACGGGTGAGCAGAGCCGCGCGCGCAGCATCCTCGAGATGGCGTCGAAGAGAACTCCGGCCTCCTTCGCCGGGCCGCTCATCAAGCCCCAGCCGATGCGCCAGCCCGGCGCAAGGTACGCTTTCGATAGTCCGTTGAAGGTGACGACCACGACGTCGTCGGTGAGCGAGGCCATCGGCGCCAGCGGAGGTCCGTCGAGCACGAGCTTGTCGTAAATCTCGTCGGCGATGACCATCACGCCGCGCTGTGCGGCCACCTTCAGGATCGCGCGAAGCGTCTCCACCGGCACGATCGACCCGGTCGGATTGTTGGGATTTATGATCACGATCGCGCGCGTGCGAGGGTCGATCGCGGACGCCAGCGCATCGACGTCGGGAGCCCATCCGCGCTCCTCGACCAGTGGATAGCGGCGCGGCTCGATGCCGAGCTTGCACACGGCGGCGTCGTAGAACGGGTAGCCTGGCTGCGGCAGCAGGACGTTGTCCCCGGGGTCCGCCGAGGCGGCCAGGGCGATCTCGATCCCTTCACTCGATCCGGTGCAGACGAAGGCGTCGTGCGCGGAGCGGACGCCGCGGCGCGCGGCCTCGGCGCGGATCGCCTCGCGCGCCTCCGGGAGGCCGAGCGAGTCGCCGTAGCCGTTGGCGCCGGCGCGCATCGCGCGTTCGACGGCCTCGATGAGGTGGAGCGGGGTCGGGAAGTCGAAGGCGCCGGGGTCGCCGATGTTGAGCGGGAAGAGCCGCTTGCCGGCGCGCTTCGCTTCGTTGGCGATGAGGACGATGTCGCGGATCGCGTAGCGGATCTCAAGGGAGCGGCGGGAAGGCATCGCGTGAGATTGTATCGCGCTTGGCCGCCAGGAACGAAGCCTGTGCAGCCCCGTTCATCGAGGCTCGCCGGAGTCGCGAGGCTCCTTCTTGAGCAGCGCCACGAAGTCGTCCGGAGGCAGCGGCTTGCTGAAGAGGAAGCCCTGGAATTCGTCGCAGCCGAGTCCCTTGAGGAACTCGCGCTGCTCGACCGTCTCAACGCCTTCCGCCACGACGCCGAGCTTGAGCGTGCGGGCCAGCAGGACGATGGCGCTGGCGATCGCGGCGTCGTCGCCGTTGCCGGGCAGCTCCTTCACGAAGGTCCGGTCGATCTTCAGGATCGAGAAGGGGAACTTCTTCAGGTAGGCCAGCGAGGAGTAGCCCGTTCCGAAGTCGTCGAGCGAGAGGCTCAGGCCGAGAGCCTTGAGCTTCAGCAGCACCGCCCGCGCGAGCTCGGCGTCCTCCATGACGGCGCTCTCGGTGACCTCGAGTTTCAGGCGGGAGGCCGGCGCCCCCGCATCCGAAATCGACTTTGAGACGACCGCGACGAGGTCCTTCTGGCGGAACTGCTTGGCGGAGAGGTTGACGGCGATGGTGATCGGTGGGAGTCCCGCCGCTGCCCAGTCGACGAGCCGCGTGCAGGCCTCGCGGAGGCACCACTCGCCGATGGGCACGATCAAGCCGGTCTCCTCGGCGACGGGAATGAACTCCGCCGGGGAGATCATGCCGCGGGCGGGGTGCTTCCAGCGCGCGAGCCCCTCGGCCCCGACGATGCGGCCCGTCTCGAGGGAGACGATCGGCTGGTAGTAGAGCATGAGCTCCTGCCGGTCGAGCGCCTGGCGGAGCTCGCCTTGAAGGGCGAAGCGCACGGTCGACGCTTCGTGCATGGAGCGGTCGAAAATCTGCCAGCGCGCGCCGCCCAGCGATTTGGCGCGGAACATCGCGGCGTCCGCGTCCCGGAGCAGGTCCTCGGCGCGGTCGTAAGCCGCGGCTTCGGTGATGATGCCGATGCTGGCGGACGAGACGATCTCCCGGCCGCCGATCTTCGTCGGCATCGCGAGGGCGCGCTGCGCCGTCTCGGCGACCCGCACCGCGTCCGCCGACGACCGGACATCCGCGATGAGGAGGGCGAACTCGTCCTCCCCGAGCCTCGCAACCGTGTCGGCGTCGTGGACCGTGAGCGTCAGCTTGCGGGCGACGATCTCAAGGAACCGGTCGCCCGTGCTGAGGCCGAGCGATTCGTTGATCTGGCCGAACCGGTCCAGGTCGAGGACCAGCACGGCGAAGGGGAATTCGATCCGGCGCTTGAGCAGGCTGAGCGAGTGGGCGACGCGGTCGATGAAGCGCTGGCGGTTCGCCAGGCCCGTCAGGCTGTCGACGAAGACGTTGCGTAGAATCTGCTCCTGCGCGCGCTTCAGGTCGCTGATGTCCGTGATCGAGCCGGCCATGCGCGTCGCGCGGCCGGACGGATCCCGGACGGCAACGCCGCGGCAGAGGACGGAAATCCACCGGCCGTCGTCGTGGCGGAGACGGTGCTCGTTCTCGAGGGTGGGCGTCGACCCTGTGCGATGCACGTCGATCGCCGACTTCAGGCCGGCCTGGTCGTCCGGATGAACGCGCGAGAGCCATTCGTTGGGATCGCTGCCGATGTCCTCGTCGGCGCAGCCGAGCAGCGACTTCCAGCGGGGGGAAAGGTAGATCCGGCCCGCCGTGAAGTCCCAGTCCCAGATGCCGACGCTCGATCCTCGGACGGTGAGGGCGAATCGCTCTTCGCTGGCGCGAAGTGCCTCCTGTTCGCGCTTGCGTTCGTCATTCTCGATCCAGACGCCGACCACCTCCCTCTCCCCGCCGCCCAGGCCGGAGACGCGCACGCCGTGGGCCACGAACCAGCGGAAGCGTCCATCGGCGACCTGCCATCGGAATTCGGTGCGGGCGGCGTCGGCCTTCCCGGCGAATTCCCGGACGACGCGGTCGCGATCGTCGGCGTGAATCCGTTCGATCCAGAAGCGCGCGTTCTGGAGGAAGCGCTCGGGCGCGAAGCCGGTGAGCCCCAGGACATGCCCGCCGATGTGGATCACGTCGGCCGAGGGCGTGAAACGGAAGAAGAGAATGGGGAGCGCGCCGAGCATGACGGCTTCGCGCTCGGCCGCCAGACGGGCCGCGCCGAGGCGGCGCGATTCGTCGAGCGCCCGTTTTACGGAGGAGCCCAAGGCGCCGAGTCGGTCCTTGAACAGGACATCCGTCACGCCGGCCTTCATCATCTCGACGGCCGTCTGCCCGCTGGCGGCGCCGCAAAGGAGGATGAACGGGGATGCGGGGGCGAGCTTGCGGGCGAGCTCGAACGAGCGCTGGCCGGAATAGGCCGGGACGTCGAAGTCCGCGAGGATGAGATCGGGCACCGCCGCCTGCAGCAGCTGTTCGTAGCCAGGACCGGCCGTCGCGACGGAAGCGTCGAAATCGAGCCCTCCCTCGCGGAGCATGCCGACGGCGAGCTCGGCGTCCGCCGCGCTGTCCTCGAGAACGACGATCCACGGCTTCATGGCTACTCCCCGAGCAGCGCCGCTGTCGGCCCTACCACGACATGGAAACCGAGAGGCTCCCCAGGTCGTCCTTCGGGTCGCTGGGTCCGCGCTGCACGTTGAATTCGTACTGCGCCTTCACGAGCAGGTTGACGAAGACGAAGTAGCCGGCGCCGAACTCGATGCGGGTCGTGTCGCGGTCCCACGTCATCGAGCCGTTCGAGGTCGGGATCCGGTTGAAGAGCATCTGGTTCAGTCGCGTTGCAACAAAGAGGCCGGGGAGGATCTTGTACTTCGCCTCGACGTACCACGAGAACGCGCGCAGATCGCCGTTGATGACGGGCGCCTCCCATTCGCTGGCGAACGCCTCGCCGAAGAGGATGAGGTGGCCCAGGCTGTACTCGAGATCGATCCCGACGAGCTTCTGGGCATAGTCCTGGGTGTGCGTCCCCGGGGGCATCAGCGATTGCGCAACGTGACGAAGGTAGGGACCATACGCACCGCTGAGTCCGAGCTTGAAGCCGATGAAGGGGTTCCATCCCACGCGGCCGGACCAGCCCATGTCGTGAAGGTCGTCGTGGTTCCAGTTCCACTCCGGCGGGCGCTCGCCGGGCGCGGTGTTCGTGAACGCCACGCGCGCGTCCCATCGCCCGGCGCTGGCGAAGACCATCGCTCCGCGTCCGTAGAGCGGGCCCCAGATCATCGTCGTCCATTTGTGTTTGAGGTCGGTGGCCAGGTCCCGGCGCGTGATGAAGGCGTTGTTCGGCGGGGGAGGGCCGCCGTCGCCGAGCGTGTTCATGAAATCGTAGGGGAGCGGCGACCGCACGAGCGGGTTGTGCATCGAATCGTGGCGGGGAACGAAGTTGCCGATCGGCGTCGCGAACTTCCCGGCTTGAAGGCTCAGAGAGACGCCGCCGGTGTCCGTGCTGTACCGCGCAAACCATTCGTCCAGCCGCATCTGGAGCGACTCGTCGTAGTGCGGATCGAATCCGTTGTCGGCCCGCGCCTGGGCGAAGCCGAAAAGGTGGTCCCCGACCGACAGGTCGAGGAAAAACGTCCCGCGGCCGTTCCAGAGCGGATCGTGCTCCTCGAAGATGAGGCCTGGAGGCGCCTTGCGGACGAAGTAGACCTCGGTATCGACGATGCCGCTCAGCGAGAGGTCGACGGTTTCGCCGTGGATGCCGATGTCGGCCTCGTGGAGGCGGAGGAAGCCCTTGTCGTCGTCCTGACAGCAGAGCAGCGCGGCGAGGAGCAGGGTCACGGGCGGCGATTTTAACCTTTGCGACGCACGGCTGTCGCGCCGATGACGACGCTGGCGACCTCGTAGACAGGGATCGGCTTGTCGAAGCCCTTGACCGAGATCGGGTCAAGGGGTCGGGCGTCGACGCCGTCGCCCGCGTCACGGTAGGTGTCGATCGACATCAGGATCTGGCCGGCTTTCGCGTTGGAGCAGAGGCGACTGGCGAGGTTCATGTTCTCGCCGATGCAGGTGTAGCTGAGCTGCTGCTCGGAGCCCATCCGGCCGGCGACGACCTCGCCGGTGTGGACGCCGATCCCCATCTGGAGCGGTCGGTCGCCCCGCTGCGTGCGGACCCTGTTGAGGGTGTCGAGCCGGAGGCGCATGCGGTGGGCCGCCTCGACGCCGGCGAGCGCGTCAGCGCCGCGGGGGCGGGGAACGCCGAAGAGGCCGATGATCTCGTCGCCGACGTACTTGTCGACGATGCCCTTGCAGACGAGGACTTCCTCCGTCATCGCGGTCATGAATTCGTTGAGCATGGCGACGGTTTTCTGCGGCGGCATGCCCTGGGTGAGCGCGGTGAAGCCGCGGAGGTCGGCGAAGAGAATCGTCGCGCGCACCAGGTCCCCGCCGAGGGAGAGATCGCCCTTCACGAGTTCGTCGGCGACTTCGGGCGCGACGACCTTGTTGAGGACGGCGCGGACTTTCTCCTTCGTGGCGAGGTCTTCGGCCATCTGGTTGAAGGCGCCGGCGAGATCGCCGAGCTCGTCGTTGGAGCGGACGCGGATGCGGGTGGCGTATTTTCCGGCGGCGATCTGTACGGTGCCTTCGGCGAGGTCGGCGACCGGCCGGGTGACGCTGCGGGAGACGAGAAGACTGACGATGAGGGAGAGGAAGACGGCGACGACGGCCAGGGAGAGAATCAGCGTGCGCATTTCGCGCCGAAAGTCGGTGAGCTCCTGGATGGAGATGAAGAGGAGGGTCTCGACATCGGACGTGCCGAGCCGGTTGCGGACGACGCGGAAGGTGTCCGAGCCGATGGCCAGGAGCGCGGGCCCGCGCTCGTCCGCCGTGAAGTTGTCGGCCACGAACTTCCCGCCGACGAGGTACGCGGCGCGGTCGCCCTTCATCTGTTGGAACTCCCGAACGACCTCGTTGGTGATCTCGCGACCGAGCACGATGACGCCCACGAACCGATCGTCGCTCGCGACGGGGAGAATCTGCACGTAGAAAAGGCGCCCGGATTCCACGATCCAGGGCGTGACGGCGGGGAGCTCCTGCTCAGCCTGCGCGGCGCGTGCGATGGCAAGGACCTGGACGCGCGCGGCGAAGGTCGGGTCGGGGGAGGGTGCGATGGGCCACGGCTCGCCGGAGCCCGGCCGGAACGGAGCGTCGGGCTTGTGGAGGAGTCTCGTCACTTCGGCGCCGTCGCTCTGCGTCACGGCAATGTAGTCGTCCTTGAGCGAGAGGAACTCCATCTCGTACGTGACGAGCTTCTGCACTTCGCCGAGCGACTTGCCTTCGAGGAGCTGGGCGGCGATGCGGCCGGAGCGGGCGGCGAGAAAGCAGTGTTCGCGGAGCTCTTCGCCGAGATGCTGCGCGAAGCGGTCGAACGTCCGGGTGCCCTGGTCGATGCGGGAGCGGGTCAGGAGCTCGACTCGCTGCTGGTACGCGCGGTCAACGGCGAAGAGCGCTCCGCCGAGAAGCAGGAGCGTGGTGACGAGGAGGCTCAGCAGGATCTTGAGGCGATAGCTGAATCGCATTATTTCTCGAGATCGAAGTCGACCTTCGCGCCGTCCTTGGTCACCTCGATCTCCTGGACCACGGCGCGGAGCGGCTCGGAGGGCTTCTCCTTCGGCTCGTAGTCCTCGTGGAACGCGTAGATCTTGTACCGTCCCTCCGGCACGCCCTTGATGGTGAACGCGCCATTCGCGTCGGTGATGGCGAAGTACGGGTTGTCGAGGACGGCGATCACCGCGTGCATGTTCGTGTGGATCTCGCAGCGGATGCGGATGAGGCCCAGCTTGTCACAGGCGACGTCGCGGGTCTCGTTGGTGGCGTAGCGGCCGAGGTCGAACTGCTTCGCCTCGGAGCGCGAGAACGCGTTGTGGTATTCGTCGTCGAGGTTCGGGAAGGAGACGGTCGTGCCCTTGAGGACGGCGAGGGCGGCCGGAAGAAACTGGCGCCCTTTCTGCTCGATGACCGCCTTGTCGGCAGGCGGCTTGAAGTCGCCTTTGACGCCGTCGATGAAAACGATCGCGGGCCCGCGAACGCGCTCGCTCGAGGCGTTGCCGGGATAGGTCGCTTTCTTGCCCTTCTTCAGGGCGGGGAGCCTGACGGTGCCGGTGACGTCGCCCGCGTGACGGGTCCTGGCGGGGAAGGCGAGGCCGAGGACGAGCGCGACGACGACGGCGATCCGCATGGGAGGAGTATAAGGCAAAAGACGCCGGGCCGTTCATCACGGTCCGGCGTCTTTGCGCCAGTCTTCCTACGGCTCCAGCTCAATCTCCCAGTACGCGTGAGAGAGGAACTTGTCCCATGACTCGAGGCGGATCTTCGGCGAGACCGCGGCGAGCGCCTTCCATGACGGCTTGCGCGGAACCTTGCGCAGGTGCATGCCCGCCTCGGCCGGCGTCCGGTTCGACTTCTTCTTGTTGCACTCGACGCAGGCCAGGACGCAGTTCTCCCACGTCGACGCTCCGCGGCGCGACTTGGGCATGACGTGGTCCACCGTCAGCTCCTCCGGCCCGGGCTGGGAGCCGCAATACTGGCACGTGTAGCGGTCGCGCTTGAAGAGGTTGCGGCGCGAGAAGACCACCGACTTCTCGCCGAGGCCGTCGTACGTCGTCAGGACGATGACCTCGGGCGGAAGCATCGAGAGCTTCACCGAGCGGATGACGCCCTGGGGGGCCAGGGCCTTGGCGCGCGAGACGTCCGCCCACGTGAGCAGGTCGAACGTCTCGAACGTCTGCGGCTCGATGATGCGGGCGGAGCCCTTCGCGACGAGGCCGATGGCCTCGCGGACGGTCGTGGTCTGGATCGGCAGCCAGTTCCTGTTGAGGACCAGGGCCGAGCGATCGAGGACGGTGACAGTTGACATGGGTTCCTCTAGGTCGGGCCGGAACGGTTCTGGTTCGACGACGCAATCGCCGCGCGATTGCGCGCTCACCCCGGGGACGCGAGCATCTCCGGAAGGGGTCGCACCTTCCCATCGACGTTCGAAGCGTCGCGTGCATCTGCTACACCACGGAGATCCGCTGCGGGGTGAAGGGCGGCGGCGGACAGGCGTGATTTCCCCGGCAGGGAGTCGCACCCTTGGTTCGACGCCGCAATCGCGGTCGCGATTGCTTGCTCACCACGAGGACGCCGGGGATGCCCTGCGCAAGTTGATTTCCCGGCAGGGAGTCGCACCCTTGGTTCGACGCCGCAATCGCGGTCGCGATTGCTTGCTCACCACGAGGACGCCGGGGATGCCCTGCGCAAGTTGATTTCCCGGCAGGGAGTCGCACCCTGACTTCCAGCTCCGCAAACTGGCGTGCATCTGCTACACCACCGGGAAGAGAAAGAGAGAAAGAGAGTGCCCCGGGAAGGAGTCGCACCTTCACCGCCAGCTTCGGAGGCTGGAATGCGGTCTGCTACACCACCGGGGCAGATGCCCTCGGAAGGGGTCGCACCTTCCCCTGCGCGTTAGGACCGCGCGATGCATCTGCTACACCACGAGGGCAGAAACGAGGTCCCAGGTCCCGAGTCGCGAGTCCGACGATGCCGAAGCCGATGGACAGAGTCGGGATGCCCGGATTTGAACCGGGACTACCACGTCCCGAACGTAGCGTGCGACCGAGTTACACTACATCCCGATATCGGAGACCCCGGACTTGTGGTTCGACTCGCAATCGCGTCCGCGATTGCCTGCTCACCACGAGCGCGCGCTGGAGGGGGGGGGACGCGCGCGTGTGCACCGCGATATCGGAGACCCCGGACTTGCACCGGGCGCGGCCTGGTCCCAAGCCAGGCGGGGCGCTATCTCCCCTTGTCTCCGGATTCGACCCGCGAGCGTGGAACCGGCGAGAGGCATGGATGCGGCTGAGAGGAGTTGCACCTCCATAGCCATGTGGCTGCCAGGCTCTCGACCTGGTGCGTCTACTGGGTTTCGCCACAGCCGCGGGAGAGTGGGAGAGCGAGAGAGCCCAGTGGGGGAGTTGCACCCCCGTCACCTCGTTGTGGGCGAGGCATTCTCCTGTTGAACTAACCGGGCCATTGGATTCCGCCGGGGTCCAGCGCGTACTTGTACTGAGCAAGAAATCGCGAAGTGATTTCGCGTCGAAGTAGTCCCGGGGAGACTTGCACTCCCACGCCCTGGGGGCGCCGCGTTCTGAACACGGTGTGTCTTCTGGATTCCACCACGGGACCCTGCTTCGCCGTTCTGTGACATGGCGAAGGTGATGTGCCGGTTGACCGTTGTCTCTGCTGCAGGTGCTTTCGGGCTACGCAGGGCAGGCCCTGTTTCACGTGGCCTGCCATGAGCGAGGAACCGCAGCCGCGGTTCCGAGTCGAATGGTTCCGGCAGGAGTTGCACCTGCACCGTCCCGAGGGACACCCGCTCTTGAGGCGGGCGCGTCTCCTTGTTTCGCCACGGAACCTTGAGGGACTGGTTGAGTACCCCCGTCGGGTATCGAGCCCGCTTCCACGGTTTAAAAGACCGCTGCTCATCCACTAAAGCGTTCGGGGGTGCGACCGATAGCCCGCCGGAGAATTGCGCTCCGATCCACGGCTTGAAAGACCGCGATCCTACTCTTGGACGAGCGGGCCTTGATGTGGCCTTGTGCCGGTGCGTGCTTGCACCGGCGCGAGCACGGAAGGTGCGTGCTTGCACTGAGCGAGCAGACGCGAAGCGTCTGCGTTGTCGAAGTGCCTCCGTCGGGTAGTGCGCCCGCTTCCTCGGTTTAAGAGACCGATGCTCATCTGCTAAAGCGTTCGGAGGCGAAGGGCGGGAGTAGGGCGCACGGGAATCGCACCCGTAGTCTCCTGGCTGAGAACCAGGGATGTTCGCTGTTACACCAGCGCCCCGAGATTGGCATTCCCTCAGCCGGAGTTGCACCGGCATCTCCTGCTTACGCAGGCATCCTCAGCTGTTAGAAGATGAGGGGAAGTGACGTAAAGGACCCCAACACGGACCTGGCAACGCAGCGCGCCGTTAGGCGTGCTTGCACTGAGAGTTCGTGAAGCAATCATGACGAGCTGCGCAAGCCGAGGGCGCACGCCCGAGCGAGCAGTCGAAGTGCCCACGGCAGGAGTCGAACCTGCAACCTCCTCGTCCTAAGCGAGGCGCCTCTCCCAGTTGGGCTACGCGGGCGGATGAGAACCTCCGCTCGGAGTCGCACCGAGCCCCGCGGTTTAGAAGACCGCGATGCGTCTGCTACACCTCGGAGGCATGGCCGTCGACAGACTCCGGGGGTGGGAGTCGAACCCACACCATGGCGGATTAACAATCCGCTGGGCTACCAGTTACCCGACCCCGGAAGGTGAGTGGGAGAGTCCCGACGTGAGGAATCGCACCTCCTAGCCGCAGGGGCGCCGGCTTTACAGGCCGGGTCCGATCCTACTCGGGAGCGTCGGGAAGAGCGGAGGAGAGTCACGGGAGCACTGAGGAGAGGCGAGAAGCCGATGGAGGGAATTGCACCCTCGTCGTCCGCTTACGGGGCGGAAATCCTGCTGCTGGACGACATCGGCTGGAGTCCCTCGACTCGGAGTCGCTGGGGCGACGCCTCCCTCGGGACAAGCGCGCGGTGGGTGCCGCCCCCACCAATAGCGGTTTTGCGGACCGCCGCGTTCGCTGGTTCGCCACGCGCGCAAGACAAGTTGGAGAGTGAGAGCGTTGGAGAGTGGGAGGTTTGACGAGAAGCGCCTGTGGTGAGGGAGGAATCGCGGAGCGATTCCGTGTCGAAGCGGAGAAGGTGGGTGCTGCCCCCACAACGCCCTTGCGGGCGGCACGGTTAGCAACCGTGTGCGGCCACCTGCTATCCGCGTCTTCTCCAATTCAAAGCGGAGGCGACAGGAGTTGAACCTGCCCGCGCCGTGAAGCGCGACTCGCTTCCAACGAGTGGGGCCTGCCGATGCCCAACACCTCCAGGACCGAGCGAAGGCGGCAGGAATCGAACCTGCGGCCGCGCAAACGCGGCTGCTGCGTTCAAAGCAGTGCGACAAGCCATCTGCCATCGCCTTCGGGAAGGGCGCGCGCCCGCTTGATTCACGAATCGGCTGACGAGGTCCGCGAAAGGAGGGCTGAGGTCTTGATCCCCTTGCGTCGTTGTCGGACGCACCATCCGCTTTCGAGGCGGCGGCGGACTCCCGTCCGCGTAACCCTCCGAGGTAGCTTCCCCCGGAATCGCACCGGGACCCGCGGCTTATGAGACCGCTGCACTGCTGTTATGCGAGGAAGCTGCAAGCCCTTCGACTCGGCACCGCTGACGCGGCTCCTCGCTCAGGGCAAGCCGGCGGCGGGTGCTGCCCCCGCATCTCGCCCTTACCGAGGGCGCAGACAGAGCTGCTGTCCTACACCGGCGAGAAGGAACGAGCTCCGCGGACCCGACCCCTTCATTTGTCAAAGATCCGCGGAGCCCCATACAAAGCCCGCAAGAGGAGTTGAACCCCTGTTTCCTGCACGTCAGGCAGGCGGTCTGCCGTTGACCTACGCGGGCGGTCTCGACGTCATCGGGCTCCGCGGACTTGCACCGCGCTCTTCCAGCACCCCAAGCTGGCGGGACGCTCTCTTCCCTTGAACCCGAACTGGAGAAGCAGTGGAAGGCCTGCCTTGAGCGAGGCCGGCGTGCGCCGGCCAAGTCGAAAGGGTGATCGACGGGACTCGCACCCGCTAAGCGCTGGGTCACAGCCAGCGTGCTCGACTCTTCGCATTCGACCACCGCGTGAGAGTCCACCCGGATGGAGTCGCACCATCGTCGGCCGGTTATCGTCCGGCCATTCTGCTGTTGAACTACGGGTGGGGAGCCCCTCGACTCGGTCCTGCGGCGCGGGACCTTCCTCGGGGTGAAAGCGGCTGACGGGATTCGCACCCGCATAGGCCACTATGGCAAAGTGGTGCCCCAGCTCTTGGGCCACAGCCGCGTGACGAGCGTTGCTCGGCATGAGGGAGGCGGCGCAGAGCGCCGCCGAGTCGGATGGTTGGGGCAGGTGGATTCGAACCACCATAGCGAGCTCCAAAGACTCGCGGCCTGCCGTTAGCCGATGCCCCAAGGACCGGCTAGGACTTGCGCGTCCGGCTGCCGAAGTAGGTTGTGCCGGGGCGCTTGCGAATCCAGGCGAGGTAGGTGCGGAGCTCCGGAGCCTCGCGCAGAAGGTCGATGGTGCGGAAGTCGCGCGCCAGCCGCGCGTTGTCGTACGTCGCGTGGATCATCCGGTGGCAGTCGCGACAAAGGTCTGCAGTCGGGCCGAAGATGGCGCGGTTGCGCTTCTTCCGCGATCGCGGGATGAGGTGATGCTCGGTCGTTTTCGCGCGGCGCCCGCAGAGCGAGCACGGGCTGAGTGCGGACATCGAGGAGATGGTACTGAACATTGGCATTCCTCGGAGATGAGTGGACCCGGCGGGAGTTGCACCCGCATATCAGGTGTGCGGAACCTGCATCTTGCTGTTGGACGACGGGCCCGGGAGCGAGTCGGGAAGCGTGGAGTGTGCTCGCACTGAGCGCTTCCGAGTCGAAGTGGACTCAGCGGGAGTCGCACCCGCAATTCAGCAATGCCATTGCTGCGTGATCCTGCTTCACCATGAGCCCGGCAGCTTTTCGCGGGTGTGCTTGCACTGAGCGAGCAAACGCGAAGCCCTGCAGCTTTCGCGGGTGTGCTTGCACTGAACGAGCAAACGCGAAGCCCTGCAGCTTTTCGCGGGTGTGCTTGCACTGAGCGAGCAAACGCGAAGCGTTTGCGCAGTCGAAGTGGACGCCCAGGGAATCGCACCCTGACCTCCTGCTCTTCAGGCAGACGTGCAGACTGACTACACCAGACGTCCGAACGGTGGCGCGGGAACTCCGGCGGCTCCTCCGTGTTCTTCCGTCGCTCTCCTGGGTACTGCCTCGCAGGGATTCGAACCCCGATCGCCTGATTCAGAGTCAGGTGTCCTGCCGGTTAGACGACAAGGCAACGAAGCGGGCCTGATGGGATTCGAACCCACGGTCTCCTCCGTGACAGGGAGGCGGGGACTCCACTCCCCTACAAGCCCGAACGAGCGGGCCGAAGCGGGCCACCAAGGGGTCGCACCCTGCTGCGTGGTTTTGGAGACCGCGCTGGTCCTGGACCGTGACCCGGTGAGCAGGCAATCGACGGCGAGTAAGACCGGGCGACGGGAATCGCACCCGTCCCGCGACTTTGGAAGAGTCGCATGCAGCTGCCACACTCCGCCCGGACGGGGAGAATCGACAGGCCGGGCTCCAGCGGTACGGCGACCGCACGGAGCCCGGCTCCATCGTTTTCGTTCCGGCCCGATTGTGAAAAAGCTCCTCGTTCCGCCCCCGGGGCACCCCGATGGCAGCGGATCGAGTCGTGGGAAAACCCTCGATCTCTCGCTTTCGCGAGAGCCTCGGGGCAAACAAAAAACCCCGCACGTGGTGAGTGCGGGGTTCTCAGGATTCCTTGGGAGCGGCCTAGATCATGCCGACACCCCCGCACTCGGAACGCACCTCTGAACTGAGGTGCCAATTCTGCTTCGCGCCATTCTCTGGAGCTTCGCAGAACGAATAGCGACCGTCGATCGCCTGCGGGCAGAAGGACGCTTGCGCGTTCCCTCGCCGCGATGCGACGGGTCGCTGTTTCAGATCCAAGTTGGGGGCCATCAAGATCATCGTGCCCATATCAACCGGAGATTCCCGGGAAGGTTGCCGGAAATCGCAGGGTTGATTGAAAGTCCCGATTCCGCGGCCTTCGCCGACCTACCCGCGTTCCACCACGTGGACAAGGCAATGGAGCGTCCCGCCGAGGCCGTAGGTCTTCGAGACGCGGACGGGGCGCACGTCGTAGCCGAGTCCACGGTAGACCTCGCGAGCCGCGGCGTCGAGCGTGTCGATCTCAAAGACCGGCATGTAGACGACCTTGTTTTCGTGGATGCCGTTGGTGTAGGTGATCCACCGGAAGTCGACGTCCGTCGCGATCGCGGGAATGCGGCGGACGACGAAGCCGGCGCGGACGAAGCCGTCGGCCATCGCGTCGAAGCGGGCTTCTTCGGCCTCATTGACGGGAATCTCGGGCGCGAGCCGGCGTCCCCACTTCATGTCGCCGACGAGGACTTCGTTGGCGCCGATGGGGGCGAACGCCATGCCGACGTGATGGTCGGGTGCGTCGGGCAGATAGACCATCGGCATCCCGAAGAACCGCTCGGCCTCGGTTACGAGCTCTGTCGCGGGCCGCTCTGGCGTGCGGTTGGTCCACGTCGACGTAGCAACGATGCGTCCGCCGATGGCGAGGAAGTCGCCGCCGTCGAAGCGGAACGGCGCGACGCGGGCGCTGACGCGCAGGGTCTTCGCGAGCTCGAACGGGACGAGCCGGTCGTTGCGGCGTTCGGCGCCGCCGGCGTGGACGTCGCTTGGAATGGCGATTCCGCCGCTGCCGGCGGCGAAGCGGTCGCGTGACCACGTGGTGATCGGCCGGCCTATGACGACGGGCGTCGCCGGGCGGCCCGTGAGGCGCGTGAACTCGTCTGCGTGCTCGCGCCTCTCCACGGCGACGTAAATGCGGACGTCGGCAGGAAGCTGCCGGAAGAAGTCGAGATACGTGTCGCGCACGAACTCTGCCGACGGCACGAAGTGGACCTCGATCGCCGTCACGCGGCCCAGGCCCTCGTCGTGCATGCCGGTCGGGCGGGGTGCCGGCCGGAGCGCCGCGACGCCGCCCTGCACGAGCAGGACGGCGATCACGGCCTGTGCGAGCGCGAGAGCGGACTTACTCATCGAGGCTCTTCATGCCCTTGGAGTTCAGCAGCGCGACGAAGGTCTTGCCGTCGACGGCGGCCTGGATGGAGCGGCGGACGTTGGCTTCCTCCACGAAGATGCCGAGGTCGATGGACGTCGACTTCGCGGAGTCGATCGCGATCTCCTTCGACCAGGCGGTCACCGGGCGCGGCATCATACGGGCGTCGGGGTTGATCTTCGTCTCCTGGAGCCGCACCGTGATGGTGCCCGCGCCCTCGCCGGCGATATCGAGGAAGGCGTGAGTCTGCTTCTTGCCGTCGACCTCGATCGTCTTGAGCGACGTGGTCACGGTTGCCTTGCCGACGGTTACCGAGGGGCCGCCCGCCTTGCCGTCGGCCGGGGCGTTGGCTGCGAACCAGTCCGAGCCCGCGAGGAGCGCGATGGCTGTCGCCAGGGTCCACGTTCTGAGTGACTTCATGATTCACCTCCGGCGGGGTTAGTGCAAGCCGCGTGCCACGCCGGAAATGAGGGAATTGAGGATGTGAGTATCGGCGGAGATACAGGGAGGGAGGAGAAGGCGCTACGGATCCAGCTCCTTCTGGGAAAGGAACCGGCTAGAAAAAAGTGTATGGCTCGTTTTCGGCTTCGGGCGCGCGAGGGCGATCACCATGCGCTTCCCTTCGGTGAATGGCCTCGACTACTTCTTCGGGCGGTGACCGTTGTGGCCGTTGCGGCGGCCGTTGACCGCCTCGCGAAACGCGGAATCGCCTTCGCGCTCGATGGCGCGCAGCTCCTGGAGCTCCCGTCCCTCCTTGCGCGCTTTCGCCAGGCGCAGGGAGATTTGGCGGCGGAACTTCTTCAGCTCCGCCATCATCGGGTCATGAGTCCGAACCATGCTGCCACTTCCTCCGGCATCCCGATTCGCGGCGCCTTCAAACCGCGCCGGCGACACACCGCTTGAACCACGCGCCTCGTACGCTCGCGAGCCAGATCGTCCTGATCCCACGTCACGAGCGCGTCCGCGCGCGCAATGACAGTATACGCCACATGGAGCATGTCCGCCAGTCGGTTGGCCCCCCAGCCGCCTTCCTCGAGGATCTCGTCCCTCACGGTCGTCACCAAGGCCGTGGTCGGCACGGCGCGCATCCGAACTCGCTCCATGTGGCGGGTGACGGCGCGACGTTCGACGAGATCCGGCGTGGCATGCAGTTCCGCCCGGACGAGCCGCGAGGTGATGATGCGATGCCGCCCCGCCACGGCGCGAAGGAACTGATAGGAGACCTTCCGCATCCGGGGATTTGCGGGGTCGACGAGGCGCTTCCAGAACGAGCTCTCCAGATAGAACTTGAAGCGGCGCCTCATCGGCGGGGCATCCTATGGAGGGGCGGGGGCGATGTCGAGGAACCGGAGGTCACGGTTTCATCACCGGACCTTCCTCTCCGCCCTCTTCCTGCTCCCGCGGATGGAACTTCCGATGCGCCTCCTTGAGGTCCGCGATCTCCAGCCGCACGTACGCCTGGAGGCTCCGGAAGTCATTCTGGCCGAGGAGCTCCTTGACGTGCCCGAGATTGGCGCGGTTGCGGACCATCCCGGTCGCACAACTGCGCCTGAAAGTATGCGGGCTCACGACTTTCGTGATCCCCGCGGCCTTCGCCCAGCGCAGAACGACTTCGCGGATCGCGTTCCCGTTGAGCTTCGCCCCGCTCTTGGAGACGAAGAGCCACCCCGGATCGTCGCGGCGGCCGGCGAGCGACGGCCTCGCGGACTGGAGGTACCGGCGCGTCCACTCCGCCGCCGCGCGTCCCAGCGGCACGACGCGGCCCTTGGCGCCCTTCCCGCACTCGACCCGGACGACGCCGCCGTCGAGGTCGACGTCGACGATCTTCAGGTCGACGAGCTCCTGCCGGCGGAGGCCGCTCGAGTAGAGCAGTTCGAGGATCGCCCGGTCGCGCAGGTTCACCGCGGTGGCTCCCGGGATCCGCTCCAGGATCCTCATCATCTCGCGGTGCGTGAGCGCCTCCTTGGGCAGGAGCTTCGGCTCCCTGACCGGCGCCGCCGACTCCCGCAGGGAGGCCGGCACGACCCCCAGGGAAGTGAGGAGGCGCAGGAAGTCCCGCAGCGCCACGAAGTGCAGGTTCACGCTCTGCGGCTGGTCGCGGCGGCCGAAGGCGTTGACCGACACCACGCGATGGCGACGGTACTCCTCGAGGACCGAGGCCGTCAGGTCGCGAGGCGCGCCGATCCCGAGTCCGCGGGTCCACGCGACGAACTTGCCGAGGCACCACGAACGCCCATCGATCGTCCGGCGCGACAGGCCCCGGAGCTCGAGATGGGAGCGGTAGCGTTCGACCCAGACTGCCAGATCCTGGTCACCCACCCTCCACCTCCCTGGGATGCGTCCGCGCGTGCGTCGCCTTCACCTCGCCCGCGAGCACGACGGCGTAGCGCGAGAGGCTCTTCAAGTCCTCGTGGCCGAGGATCGCGGCGACTTCCGACGGGCTCGCGCCGGCCGCCAGGAGGTGCGTCGCGAGGCTCCGGCGGATCGTGTGCGCGTTCACGGCCAGTCCGACCGCTTGCCCGAGCTTCCGGATCACCTGTCGGAGCCAGGCGCTGCCGAAGGGTCGGCCGGTATCGGTCTGAAAGAGCGCGTCGTTCGTCGGCTTCCGCTGGGGCAGGTAGCGGGACACGCAGGCCATCGCGCCGGCGCCGACGGGGACGACGCGGTCCTTCCCGCCCTTCCCGCCGCGGACCATGACGCGGCCGTCGCCGAGATCCTGGAGGGTGACGCGCTTGGCCTCGGAGAGGCGCAGTCCCGTCGAGTAGAGGAACTCGAGGAGCGCCCGATCCCGAAGGCCGGCCGCCGATTCGATGAGGCGTTTCATCTGATCGGGCGTGAGCGTCGGCCCCGTCACGCGGCGCGACATCTTCGGAAGCGGCATCCCCGCCGCCGGATCGACGAGGATCACGTGCGTCTCGGCCAGGAAGCGGAAGAGCGCCCGGATGCAGGCGAGGTACTGGTAGGCCGTCTCGCGCGAGACCTGCGAGCGGATCAGGGTCGCGTAGGCTTCGAGATCGCCGGGCGTCACCTCGCGGACGTCCTTGTCGCCCCAGAATGTCGCGAACCGGCGGAGGGCGCCGGCTCGGGCCGTCAGGGTCGCCGCGGAGTTGCCCGAGACGTGGCAGTGGTCGAGGTAGGCGGCCTTCGCCTCCTTGAGAGTTCCGATACGACGCGGAGGGAAGGAGTCGGTTGTTTTCACCATGGCTATCTCTCATCCGAAGTAGAGGTGTTGGAGCCAGAAGTGCCCTGCGTGCCCTCTGATCCGGGCTATTGGAGCCTCTGCGTCACGTCCGGATCTGCGGCGGACGTGAACCGGACGTGAGCCGGACGTGACGACGACCGGCACAGGCGTCGTATCGGCACTGAGCGCGGCGGCATCGACAAGCCCCCGATAGAGACGCTCTCCATCGAGGCCCTTGCCATCCCAGTCCAATGCGTAGCGCGTGCGCTTTCCCGGAGGCGAGACGTGCGCGACCAGGTACTCGGCGTCGACGAGTTCGCGGAGATGCTCCAGGAGCTGCGTCCGCTTCCAGGCCAGATGCTCGCGCAACTCGCGCTGACCGAACTTGGGGTCCTTCTCGGCGCGCTTCTCCAGCCATGCACGAATCTCGATGAGCAGGCGACGAGACGGCGGCGAGAGGTCCTCGATCGACTGTCCCAGGGCGTGGTGCGCCAAGCGGTTCGCAATCGAGATGTCGTCAAGCGCCACGAGGACGGCGCCGTTCTCACGCTTGCGCTGGTGCTGATGCACCAACGCGACGGCCCGGATCAACCCCAGATACTTCGCGTGATCGCGGCGGGCCGAGAGCCGGTCGTCGGGAAAGCCGAGCTTCGGAGCGAACGGATTCACCACGGGGAGCGATTCCAAGAGGCGCTGAGCGTTCTGATGGACCCGGATGATCCGTTCCCGCTCCGCCGGCGCGCGCGACTCCCGCACCCGCTGCGCCGCGAGGATCGCCCGCGTCTGTTCGCGGGACTCGTCCACCGAGAGCGTCAGGAATCGGCCGGTCGTCTCCTCGTGGAGGTCGGTCCGCGTTGTCGTGACGAAGAGCGAGACCGGACCTTTGACTTCGTGCGTCCTCGACTCGCCGCGCCCCGCCGCCGTGGAGAGCGAGAGCTTCCGGGCCGACTGCAGAATCCGGAGTGCGTAGGCGGCGTCCTCGACGCCTTCGGCCTCTTCGATCAAGACGAGCTTGTGCGCGAGGGCGTTCGGCTTCTGGTAGTAGAGCGTCTGGGCCGTGAGGCGCGTGAAGCGCTGGACCTCCTCGGGGGGGATGATCGTCGCCAAGGCGTCGGCCAGCGCCGACTTCCCGGCGGCGGAGCGCGAGATCACGAGGATCGAGAGCGGGTCGTCGAGCTTCCGAGATACCGCCGCAACATAGCCGACGAGCTTGTTCGTCTCCTCCCCGACGAAGCCGAGCGAGGCGAGATCAGCGAGTACCCGGTCCAGGAGCTTGGGATCGCGCAGGAACTCCATCGCCTCGGTCCGTTCGGAGTCGCTCACGATCACCGACGGCGCCGGTTTGTCCCGCTCTTTGAGGAACTCCTCGGCGAGTCCCACCACCGCCGCGACATGCTCTTCCATGAGCGTCGGGTCCTCGCCGAGAAGGCACGCCGCCGTCTTCGCGAACGCGATCCGGCTTCGGGCGTGGTAGAGATCGAGCGTATCCAGATGGATGCGGGGACGTGACGGTGCCACGCCCGGCGCAGGACCCCGGAAGCACTTCACGGACGCCCGCAGGTGCCGCGCAGAGTCCTGCTGGAGCCCCTGGACGACGAACCGGAGCCGCCGAGGGAACTCGACGGTGAAGCCGTTCGCGTCCTGCTCGATCATGACGGCACCGGAGTCGCGCCTCGTTCCGCCGACGTCGATGCCGAGCGTTTCGAGCTCCTTCCGCAAGTGCTCCGCGCCGCGCAGGAGCGTGACCTTCGGCTGATGGGCGAGTAGCGCGTCCTTCGCCCCTTGGCCGAGCGGGATCCCCGGGCCCGCCGGCGCGATCGTGGCCTCACGACCCTTGGCGATCTCGACCACGGCGGCCAGCGGATCCCGGGCGACGGCGACGTCGCGCGCGTGCTTGAGAATCTCCGCGTTCCAGAAGACCGGCGTCTCGTCAGGAAAGAGCCACGCGAGTGTGTCCTTCGCGTCATAGGCCGCGAGCTGCGTGACGTCGCCGCGGTCGTCGAACCCCGGCACGAGGACGCAGCCAGCGAAGCGCTCCTTCCCCCCGGCATCGACGAGGCCAAGCGCACGGAGACGAGCAAGAACTTCGCCGCGCGCCATCGACGCCAGAGTTCCCGCAGACCAGCCGATCTTGAAGCGATTGAGCAGCGCAGCGTTCTCGATGCCGAGCCGGGCGAGTCGGTCGCGGGCTTCCGGCGAGTTCGTCAGCCCGTGCGCCCAGGTCTCGACGACGCGCCCAAGGAGTTGCGAGTCTCGGGGATCCGTCATCCGCCCCGGCATTCGGGATGCAGCACCACCCGCGGCGCCTGGACCGGGGGCTCTGCGACCGGCCGCGGGGGTCGCACCGTCGTGGCCTTCTGGCTTCGACATCGTCCGCCTCCTGTGTCTCGCGTCCGCCGCCGGCCGCCGGGCCGGACGACATGGGCGATCTCCCTGACGGCGAGGAGCTTCGCCCAGGAGACGACGATCCGCGAGGCGGAGGAGCGGGAGGCCGTCGGGAAGGCGACCCGCCAGCGTCGTACGGTGGATTCCTCGGGAATCTCGGACGACTCCGCCTCGCCCCCGGCGAGCGCCGCGGCGATCGTGGGAGCGCCGTAGCGGCGGATCGGAACCGCAAAGGGCGGCAGCACGCGCCGCGTCGCGCCACACGCCTCGCAGCGGACGTCGCAGACGCGGATGTGCGAGCGGTCCGCCAGCCGGCAGGTGCGGTCCTTCGTGTCGTGGATACGCAGGCTGTCACGCGCGGTGCAGTCCGGGCAGCGGCGTGGGATCGGCACGATCCCCGCGCAGAGCGCATCGTAGTCCCGCCGACATTCCGACGGCGTCAGGTCCAGGACGATGGGCTTCGGGGTGCGTCTCGTGCACGAAGTTCATCGGCGCCAGCGGGGGGAGGACTGGAGGCGGAGGCGTGATTCGATTCGGGGTCGACGCGACCGTGGGGCCCGGTTCATCCACCGGCAACCCCCGTCCAGCTGCCCGGGGGCCACACAGAGTTGAACCACGGCCGAGGTTCTGCACGGCACAGATCTCAATGCAAGATGTGATCCACGATGATGATCATCCAGTTGCGCGAGAGGAGAAGAAAGCGCACGTTCGCCGTTGGAACGTCTTGTTCCCACACAAACCAGAAGGAACGCGCCACCATGGCTCCGGCCTCGTCACGGTGGACTTCGGTCGCTGTTAGCGTAGTCGACGACGCGCCTAGTAGCGGCACGTCTGTGCCATTCAGAGGATTCTGGACGGCAGCGAAATCGACACCATCGCCGGGTAGCCAAATGCAGTACGTGATCGGGAACCTCTTCGCCGCTCGATGCAGATCGGAGGAGGCGTCGCCTTCCGTGTAGACCGCGAGGAACTCATCACCTATCACCCGAGTTAGTGCTCCGGCGTGCTCAACTCCAGAAACACGTAGCCTTTCAACAGACTTCGCCCTGCGTAGAAAGTCCGGCCGGATGGGGCACTGCTCCGGCGGTTCAGGATGACCGCTAAGGGTCTCCACCACCACGAAGTGTCCTCTGAGCAAGAGACTCTCACCCAGAAACTTGCGAACGAGCGCCTCTTGCGGGATGGTGATGATCCTGGTCTGTGGCTCCGGAGTTTGCGTGATGCAACAGGCCGATAGCGGCGCGTAGATACCCGCTAGCAGGCTGATTAGGAAGAGTCTGCTGCGCAAGCGATACCTCACTCGGTGCGAGACGCACCGTCCGGTCTAGTCCTCGCTGAGCCCCTTGTGAACGTTAGCATTGGGGAAGTCGCTCCGGACCGTCCTAATGAACTTCTTAGAGGCTGGTCCGAACTGTCCAATCGCCATCTTTCGGCTACCGGGATCGGGCCCGCCCTCAATGGACCACTGGATACAGGTCAGAACATAGTCCGCGGGACCAGCATCTCTATGGCAAACGAGGCAAGTTTCCCATGTCTTTGACACAAACTCGGAATGATCAGTGCTGGGGTCATCCTGGAACGCGTGGTGCTCTTGCGGGCTCGTGGGATGGTAGAGGTCATCCTTCTTCGCGTTGTCGACGTAGGACGTCTTGCCCTTATTGTGCCCGTCTGGCTTCGGCGGCTCACGATGCAGCATTACGCTGATCCATCGAAGGTCATCGCAGCAGCACTCCTTCTTCATTCGGTCGAGCCCCCATATGTCAATGAGGACTCGAGAAAAACTGAACTGGCGCTTTCCTTGGAGCACTTCACGATCCGGAGGCTTGACTCCCGGTCGCGTTTCTGTGTGGCTCAACCAGGCCTCGGCGTAGGTGGCCCATCTGAATCGCGAAACGAAAATCGTTCCGCCGCAGACCGAGGCGTGCCTCATCGGCTCTTCGTTCAGCCCCGCTGGATCGGTCGACGCCGTGGGACGGTGCGACACGAACGCGAACGCGTGTAGCATATCGCCTTTCGGGGGTCCGTGAGTGATCAGTGGATCAGTCTGCATGAAGCTTCCCCGCATTGGCGAATACTCGCGCGCTGGGAAGTGATACCGCCGATTCACGCTGTTGAAGTCCACAAAATCCGGATCCAGTTCCTTCTGGGAGAACCGGCAGTGTCGATTCACCGCCCCGTCCTCACGGCCTGTATCAACTTCACCATCGCCAGCAGGTCGTCAGACGCCACCTTCCCGGCCACCCGGACCATCACGCGGTTCAGCGTCGCTTCGCCGCCGCCGACAATCATGACGGCCAGCGCGTAGCGCGCGATCGGCTTGGCGAGGTTCGCCTCCTTCGTCAGCTCGTCGAGGATCGCATCGGCGTCCAGCACCGGCAGCACGTCGAGCGCCGCCGCCTGGAGATCGGCGTTGTCGCCGAGCAGCGTCGCGAGGATCACCGGCGTCGCGTTCTTTCCCTTCACTCGTGCGAAGGCGCTGAGCGCGGCGCGGCGCACCGTGGCGTCGTCGTCCTTGAAGCGCGCCTCGAGCGCGTCGGCCGCGTCGGCGTGCTTCAGGAGGCCGAGCGCCGCCGCCGCGGCGCGTCGCACCGCGGGATCCCGGTCGCCGAGCGACTTCGCCGCTTCCGGGCCGGCGCTCTTGATGTCGAGTTCGCCCGCCAGCACGAGCAGTGCCGCCCGCGAGATCGGGCTTTCGCCCGCCAGCCACGCCTTCACCTGGTCCTCGATCTTGAGCTGACGCAGCGTCGTCATGATCCGCTGCCGGTATGACGCGTCCTGCGGACCGAGCCGCGACAGCGTCTCCGCCAGCGGTCCGGCGCCATCCTTCACCTTCTGCCGGCCGATGTAGTCGATGGCGACATAGAGGTCCTCGCCCTCGCTCTTCAACATCTCGTAAAGCTCCTTGACGGTGTCGTCCGGCGTGGCGCGGAGGAAGGCCTCGCGGGCGTAGCTCTGGCGCAGGTTCGGGCTCGCCTTCCAGCACTTCATCATCGTCTTGAGCATCACCGGAAAGCGGCCGCTCTGGATGTAGCTCAGGATGTTCATCTTGACCGAGTCGTCGTCGACCTCGAGCGACGAGCCGACGGCGGATTCGAGGACGCCCTTGTCGAGCTTCATGGCGCGAACGACCTCGAGCAGCTGGATCACGGTGTTGTAGTTCTTCAGCTTCGGCAGGATCTTGATGATGGCAGGCGCCGCCTCGGGGGGCGGCCGCATGCGCTGGAGGTAGTACGCCGCGTTCTGGCCCTCCTGGTCCTCCCGCGCCGCCATTTGCACGAGCGCGGGCCATGCGGTCGTCAGCCGATGGCGCTCGATCAGGTTCATCATGTACTGACGGTGCTCCGTGCTCGCGCCGTCGGACGACATCACCGCCGCGACGATGCGGCCCAACTGGGGCTTGTCGAGCGACTTGGCCCGCATCGCCTCGTCGAGCCGCGAGAAGGCCTGGTCCGCAGGCAGGTCGATCATCTCCTTGGCCCACTTCGTGGGGAGCGTCACCTCGCTCACGATCTTCTCGAGCCGCGCCTTCGTGTCGGAATCGGCGGCGGACATTGCCTTGCTCAACAGCGGCGCGACGGCCTCGCCCAGCGCGAGCAGCTCGTTGGTGGCGGCGTCGCGGTCGTTCAGGTCTTCGGCCGAGAGCTTCTTGATGAGCTCGGCGACGCGGCCTTCGTCGAGCTTGTCCTGGACGGCGAAAAACGAGAGCGCGAGGGCGATGAGCATGGCGGCCTCCTCGTCATCATTGTACGGCGTCGGGACGCCACGGGTTCGCCCGGAAGGACTGGACCAGCGTCCCTCGATCCACTACGTCTGTACTGCATGAGGCTGTCGGAGCTGGCGATCGTCGCGACCGTGATCATGGTCTTTGGCGGCGGCCTCGCGGTTCTCGCGTGGCTGCTCCGTGGACGCGGAAGCACCCGTGGCGTTGGCGATGAAGTCCTCGATATCGCCCTCCGGAGCGGCGGACGGATTCGTCACGTGACCGTCCGCAACGGCGCCGTGGAGCTGATCCTCGCCGAACTTCCCGCACGGCTCTCCTGGCAGGGCGGTTCGACACGGCTCGATGTGATCGTCGAGAACGCCGGCTGGGTCTCGGTCCGGCCCAAGGGCAAGTGGGACCAGGTCCGGCGGCGCATGAAGGCGCGCGTCGTCCTGGCCGGCGACGCGGTGTTCGACGAAGTCTTCGCGATCGACACGTTTCGCGAGCCGTTCGTCGAGAAGGTGCTCACGAAGGACGTGCGCGCCGCGCTGCTCGATCTCGCGCGCCACGAGGCCGTCGTTGACGTGATGCCGTCCCGGGCGATCCTGACGCTGCCGGAGTGCATCGTATTCGATCCGGTCGGGCTGGAGCGCTTCCTTTTGAAGGCGGCGACGGTCGCCGGTGCGCTTGGGGCGATCGCGACGGGGATCGACATCCTCGCGGTGACGGGAGCGCCGGGGCTCTGCCCGACCTGCTGGGTGCCGCTTGAGGATCCCGTGACCCGTTGCGTCGACTGCGGGACCGGGCAGCACCGCGAGTGCTGGGACTACGTCGGGAGCTGCGCGAGGTATGCCTGCGCAAGTCGTCCGCGATAGACTGTTCCGTCATATGGCCGAACTCGCGGCGGGGCGGTTCTTCGATGCCTACGGCGCCTCGATGGATGCGGCGCTCGAAGCGAAGGTGAAGGACATCGAGCCGTGGCTGGCGCCCGGGCTGGTCGTCGACCGCGGCTGCGGCACCGGCTCGTTCATGAAATACCTCGCGGCGCGGAACCGCAAGGTCGTGGGAGTCGAACTCAGCGACGCGCTGTCGCTGAAGGAGTCGGGCGTCATCCAGGCGAACGTCATGGACCCCGTGTTCGCGGACGGGTTCGTGGAGAACATCGTGCTGAGCTCGGTCATGCACGAGGTCTTCTCGTACAACGGCTATTCGCTCGCCGCCGTGGTGGTCTGCCTGTCGCACTGCGCGCGCGAGCTGAAGCCGGGCGGACGGATCATCGTTCGCGACATCTGGTCGCCTGAGCCGGGCGATCCCGTTCATGCGCTCCAGATGGACGAGCCGGCGTTCGCCAAGTTCGTCGATCTCATCGAGCGCTGCCCAGTGCCGCTCGACGTGAGCGACGTCGACCGCGGTGCACGGACGGCGCGGCTCTCGACGCAGGCGGCCGTCGAATTCCTCTCGAAGAAGGACTACGACAAGCACTGGGAGCTGGAGCTGAAGGAGGTCTACACATCGGTGCCGCTGTCGTTCTACCGCGAGACGGCGTCGACACTGAAGCTCAAGATGGTCCACGCCGCACCGGTTAAGAACGAGTGGATTCTCAGCAACCGGTGGGTGAATGGCGTGAAGGGCGACCTCCCGGAGTACACGAACCACGTGGTCGTGCTGGAAAAGTAGGTTTCTCCGTCTCCTCCCTCCCTTCGCTCCGTTCCTCCCCTTCGTCAAAGCGCCCCGTCGTCGTACCACTGGTCGCTCAGCAGCGGCCCGCACTTCACGCCATGCGCGATGACCGTCCCGCAGTGCGCCGCGTACTCGGCGAGGAACTTTTCGAAGAAGCCGTCGAGCGCCAGGCCGTGGCGGTTCGCGTAGGTCCGGAACGAGACGATGCCCTCGGGCGCCAGGGCGATGAGGCGGCGCCCCACGATGTTCCCGCCCGGCTCCTTCGCCCAGACGACGGACTTGTCGACGTCGACCGCGTTCGACACCGCGCTCCAGACGTTCGAGCCGCGGATCGAGAGGCAGGAGGCGAAGCCGTACTCGCCCATGAAGAGCACCTGGAACGGGTCGCTCTCCACCTCGAGGATGATCTTGCCCTCGTAGTCGGAGTCGGATGACTGCTGCGCAAGGCGGATGCGTTCGAGGTTCGTCTCGATCTCGGAAAGCACGACCGCCTCGGCGTCCTTCGGCGGCTTGTTGCGGATCTCGAGATACTCCCGCCTCAGGTCGTCATAGCCCGCGTGCCCGGCCACATCGATCTTGATCCGCTCGAAGAGGGCGCGGGTCTGCGCGAGATCGTGCTCGATCCGCTGCTGCTTTTCGCGCTCGATGTTCGCTCCGTGGTAGGAGAACTCGCGCCGGTAGCTCACGCGCCAGCGGTCGAACCGGATGGCGGCATGCTTCGCCTTGACGCGCTCGCGCCACTCGAGGACCGGCGGCTCGGTCCACATCCAGTCGTGCGGGAGCCCCTGGAGGCGGTCCTCGATGAGGCGGGCGAGGTACCGGCGGTTCTTCGGGAATTTCGCGATGCGCTCGTAGTACATGAACGACGGCAGCACGGCCACGTCGATGCGCGCGAGGTCGTACTCGCGGCCGAGTACGTGGCGCACGGCGGCCCGGAACGAGTCCATCGTCGCCGCCTTGATCGCCGCGAGCGTCATCTGCGGCGCCAGGGCGTGCAGCGCATCGGCGACCTTCTTCGCGAGCTCCTTCCGCTCGACGTGCAGGGCATGGCGCGCGTCGTCGTCGAGCTTCGCCTCGGTGCCGGCGTCGGTGAAGGCCTTGCGGTAGGTGGAGTCGTTCCAGCGGTCCGCCCGGCGGGCGAGTTCGGCGGAGCGGGCGTCGAGTTTGCGGCGTCGGCGCGTCGTTGCGTCGCCGCGCACCTTGACGAGCGCGTCGCGCTCGCGCTGGGTCGCGGCCATGCGGCCGCGGAAGAAGTCGACCGGGGTCAGCTCGAGGTCGGTGCCGAGGCGCGTCGCGAGCATCGAGACGCGCCGGTAGAGCATGAGCAAGTCGGGGTCCTTGCCGAGGAACGAGACGTCTTCGGGGAACTCGACGGGCCTGGGCTCGCGCAGATCGAGGCGGTTGGCGACGATCTGCTCGAACTCCGTCTTGCTGACGAGCAGGCTCAGACGGTACGTGGTCTCAAGGAAATCCTCCGCGGCGGCGGAAGTCGTCTGCTTCAAGTCGGGGCGATCAAGGAGAAAGAGCATGAAGTCCCAGATCGCCGGATAGCTCGCCGCGAGGTCGAGCGAATCGAGCAGCACGCGCTGGCGGACGCGGAAGCGCTGGCGGAAGAGAATGGCCATGAGCGCGCGTGCCTGGGCGGTGCCGCCGCCCGGAGGATCACGAAGCGCCTTCTCGAGGCCGGTCTTGACGTGCGAGTGGGTCGCGATCGAGACGATGTCCTTGATCATCTCGCGCTTGACGAAGGGGTGCGGCTCCTTGAGAACGCACTCGAAGAGCGCGAGCGTGCAGGCGGGAACGAACTCGGGGCGGAGCTTCACCGCCTCGCGGATGAAGTAGAACGCCTGGTTGACGGCACGATGGAGGTGGGTGAGCACCGAGTCGACCACCGCCTGGTTGATCAGCTCGCTTCGCTTGAGAAGGACATGCTGGAGCGCGCTGAAGGCCTGGTAGGGGTTGCGTGGCGAGTTGCGGCAGAGGAGCGCCACGTGCTCGCGGCGGAGCAGGGCCGGGTCGTTCGTGCAGACGTAGTACAGGGCGTCGATGGCGTCGCTCGGGTGGCGCGCGAAGTAGTCGCGGAAGTGATCCATCATGCGCGGCGACCGGTCGCGCTGGCTTGCGGCGATGGCGTGAAGCACGCTGAAGACGCTGCGGGGAGAGAGGTCGAAGCGGCCGAGGAGAACCGCCACGACATCGTCCGTGAACCACTGGCTGTTTGAGTACGCCGCACTCGACAGGATCTCGAAGGTGCGGTCGGGCTCGGAATCGATCGCCTCCGCGAGCGACCGGCATCGGATGTGGTAGCCGGCGAGGTATTCGAGCAGGCGTGCTTCGCTCATTCGCGAGAGGTTTTAGCGCGTCGGGCACGGCTCGTCGATGATTTCCACGGAGGGGTCGAGCTCCGCGGCCAGCTCCAGCAGGAGGTAGGTGTGGCAGGCGCGGTCGATCGTGCGGTAGGGGCACATGCACATGAGAAAGACGTCGCGCGACTTCGACTCGTCGACGAGCGCACGCAGGGCGGTCAGGGCGGCGGCGCGGCGGCGGATTTCCCGCTTGAACCGCTCCCGGTAGTCGCACCGATCGGCCGCCAGCGCGTGCGCTTCGTCGCTCCGGGCGCCGCCGGCGATGAAGGACTTCTTTCGCCGTTCGAACGCTTCAAGCAGCGCCGTTGAGGGCGCGAGCTCCGTGAGTCCCGCGGTGCCGCGGCGCATGACGCCGACGCGGCGGGCGCCTTTCGGGGTCCGTGCAAATCGCGTAATGCGGCCAAGTCCCATGAGTCCACAGTATTCTAATGAGTGTGATCCTCGCCATGGCGGCGGCGGTGCTTCTGCAGGACGACTGGAGCGCGTACACGTCGCATCGTGACCTTGCGGCCGAGGAAATTGAAGAAGCGCAGCGCTCGATCCAGCAGTGGCTGGTCAACCCTGACGTCGCGGAGCTCCAGGCGCTGGCCGGCAAGATCCGAGTCACCCGCGCCGACGAGATGCCCGTGTACCGCGTCCTTGTCGAGACCGCGATCGAGGGCCGCACCCTGGTGCGCGTCCGCAAGCCCAGCAAGGGGATGGCGCCTCGGCGGACGGTCGAAAAAGTCGATCCGTGGATCCTCGAGCGGCCGGCGTACGACGGCTGGGACGACGCGTCGTGGATGGTGCCGGTCGAGGGCACCGCGGAGCAGGTGGTGTGCGACGGATGTGCGGGAGACGGATCGAAGACCTGCTCGACATGCTCCGGCGGCAAGCGGGTTCCCTGCCCGACCTGCCGCGGTTCGGGGCGGACCACCTGCGGCTCCTGCAGCGGTGGCGGCTCGACGCGGTGCTCGCCGTGCGGCGGCTCGGGTTCGACGGGAATCGCCAGGAGCCGGCGTTCCTGCACCTCCTGCGGCGGCTCGGGTCGCCGTCGATGCACGTGTTCCGGCGGGAGCAGGAACTGTTCGAGCTGCTCGGGCGGGCGCACGACCGGCTGCCGCGACTGTCAGTCGGCCGGCGAGATTCCGTGCCGCGCCTGCGAATCGACGGGGTTCATCGTCCAGTCGCTGTCGGTCCGAATCACGATTTCGATCGCGAAGCGGCCGGAGCGCATTTCGCTGCTGGCCTCGGACTGGCGCACGGCAGAGACAGGCAAGATGAGGTCCGCGAGCGGAGAGGCGATGGCCGCGAAAATCACGTCGATCCGGGACTTGCTCATTCGCGACCCGATCCTTGAGTGCGTGAAGCGCCAGGCGGACCTTGAGCACGTGCTGCGGCAGCGCGTCTGGATGGCGCGCGACGTGGCCGTCCTCGTGGCGTACGAAGTGGCGGGCCGGCCTTACGAGTGTGTGATTTCCGGCGGGCGCATCACCGCAAGGGTCTCGCCGGTGACGGAGTGGGCGGCGCGGATGGCGGCGAGCGCGCGCGAGTCGTACACGGCAGGGAAGATCGACCAGGCGATGGAGGACGCGCTGGCAGCGCTACGGGTCGATCCGGACTGCCTGGCGGCGAAAGCGGTCGTCGACGACATCGAGCGCCGCCGCGAGGAGGCGCGCGCGGCGGCCGAGGCGGTCGTAGAGCGCGAGAAGGCACTCGATCGGGAACTGCTGGCAACGGCGCGGAGAAGCGCCGAATTCCGTCAGCTGGCGATCATCCTGGGGGCCATCGCCCTCGGCGTCCTCACCTTCTTCGGCATCGTTGTCTGGCGCGTGTTTCGTCGGAACGCCTGGGACGGCGGGATCCGGACGCGATAGAAATGGCGGCCTCGCAGGGCCGCCTTCATTCTTACTTGGTAATCGTCCCGCACGCCCAGCGCGTCCCGGCGTTGCCGGCCGGATCCGACTTGTTGTCGTCGGGCTTCTCGTGAATCATCAGGCAGGTGCCGCCTACCTGGAAGAGCGAGTTCGTCATGCCTTCCTTGAGCGTCACGAGCTTCGCGACAACCTCGATGTGAGCGGTCCCGTCGGCCTTGACCTCGAAGTTGGGGAGATCACCGGCGTGCGGGCCTTTCGGATTGTCGATGCCGTGTTCCTTGCCGAAGGGGTTGAAGTGGGGGCCGGCCTTGGCGAACGGCGCCTTGTCCGCCGCTTCGTGGCACTGGCCGACGTTGTGGATGTGGAGCGCGTGGGTCCCGGCCGGCGCGCCCTGGACGTCGATGACGATCTTCACGCCGCCGTCCACTTCCGTCAGCGTCGCGGAGCCGACCTTCTTGCCGGTGATGTCGAGGAGATCCGCCTTGGCCGCCAGGGCAGGAGCGGCAGGTTCGCTGGAGCAGGCCGCCAGCGCCGCGACGAGCAGGAGGGAGAGCAGGTGCTTCATCGATTTCTCCATTTTCTGGAAGGTTGTGAATCTAGCCATCGCGGCAAACGGGCGCAAGCTCACGAAGGTCCCATGCTTATACTGGCCTGCGCATGAGCCTTCCCCCGGAGGTCGTGAGAGCGGCCGCGAACCCGAAGTTCTGCATCGGGCGCTACGTGATGGTCGCCTGCGTGGGGAAAGGCGGGATGGGCGAAGTCTGGCGCAGCTTCGACCGCGAGCTCGGCCGTTGGGTGGCGCTGAAGTTCCTGCTGAAGGGGAGTGACGACGATCGCAAGCGGTTCCAGCGCGAGGCGCAGCTCACGGCGCGCCTGAGCCACCCGAACATCGTCGGCGTTCACGACATCGGCGAGCACGAAGGGCGGCCGTTCATCGCGATGCAGCTCATTGACGGCCATTCGCTGGCGGAGCATGACAAGACGCCGGTGCGGCGCGCGCTCGAGATCGTGCGCGACGCGTCCAACGCGGTCCATTTCGCCCACCAGCAGGGGCTGGTTCACCGCGACATCAAGCCCGCGAACCTCATGGTCGACAAGACCGGCAAGACCTACGTCACCGACTTTGGCCTGGTGCGGCCCGCGCGCGTCGAGTCGACGATCTCGCAGGCCGGCACGATCATGGGGACGCCCGCGTACATGTCCCCGGAACAGGCAGACGGCGCGCGCAAGCTCGATGCGCGGACCGACATCTACTCGCTCGGCGCGACGCTCTACACGCTGGTCACGCACCGGCTGCCGTTCATGGGCGAGTCGCCCGCGCAGACGCTCGTGAAGGTCCTGACCCGGGAGCCGGCGGAGCCTCGCAAGGTCCGGCCCGAGCTGCCCGCGGACGTCGAGAACATCATCTTCAAGGCGATGGACAAGGAGGCCGGGCGGCGATACCGCACCGCCGCGGAGCTGGCCGACGACATCCAGCGGTTTCTCGACGGTGAGCCGGTTCGCGCCCATCCTCCGAGCCTCAGCTACAAGCTCAAGAAGCAGCTCGCGAAGAACAAGGGGCTCGTGGCGGGCGTGGCGGCCGGCGTCGCCGGACTCTTCGCCATCGTCATCATGGTGGTTTCGTCGGCCGCCTCGCCGTTCGACGGGCTCAAGGTCGATGCCCAGAAGGCGTACCAGGCCGGCGCGTGGGAGAAGGCGCAGGCCCTGGCCGAGCAGGCGCTGGCGATTCGCGACGACGGTGAGCTCACGTCGGTCGCGAAGGCGTGCAAGTCGAAAATCAAGGAGGAGCGGGAAAAAGCGCGGCTGGAGAAGGAGAAGAGCGATCGGATCGCGAGCGTATCGCGGCTCCATGAGAAGCTGAAGCCGTTCGAGCACGACATCAAGGAGGCGCGCAATTTCTTCTATATCAAGTCGGTGAACATCCGCGAGAAGCTCGGCGCGATCGAGAGGGCGATGCCGCGGCTGCGGGAGGTAGCGATCTCGGCAGACGCGCAGGGGTCGGCCGAACCCTGGATCCTGCTGGGGATGGCGGCTTACTTCGCGGGTGACTTCGGGCAGGCGGAGGGGGCCTTCGGAGAGGCGGAGAAGCTGGCGCCCGACGACTTCACGGCGTGCTTCTACCTGGCGCGGATGTGCCTCGAGCGTTCGATGCAGGCGCGAATGTCGGCGGAGCGGAAGTCGGTCGGCGCGGAGGCATCGAAGCGGCTGACGGACCAGGCGCTGAAGTACATGTCGAAGGCGGCCAAGGGAGCCGAGGCGTTGGACCAGAACGTCGCCGAGGCATACCGGGCCTTCGCGTTGGGAAGCCAGAGCGAAGTCCGGACCGTATGCAAGTTCGGCCTCAAGCAGTTCAGCGGGGTCGGGACGGAGGAGTATTGGAACCTCCAGGGTTTCCTCGCCCGCGGCCAGGAAGCGGTGGACTGCTACACGGCCGCGCTGGAGATCCGGCCGCACTACGCGTGGGCCTATTTCATGCGCGGGAACGCGAAGCTCGACCTGGACGATCTCAAGGGAGCGCTCGACGACTACACGGCGGCGATCCAGATCTACCCGAAGTACGCTGACGCGCTTCTCAACCGCTCCGTGGTGTTCGGAGACGGGAACGCGGTGGAGCGCGCCATCGAGGACTTGAACACCGTCCTGTCATTCGCGCCGAAGCACGCCGATGCCCTCTTCAACCGCGGCAACGCCTGGAAGCGCAAGCAGGAGTACGAGCGTGCGATCGCGGACTACACCGCGGCACTCGACGTCAATCCGAAGATGGTCGAGGCGCTGGCGAACCGCGGGAACTGCAAGGTGCGCAAGGGCGATCTGGGGGGCGGGGGCGTCGACCTGGACGCCGCGATCGGGATGGACCCGACCTATCCGGAGGCGTATGCGAGCCGCGCCATCGTGAGGCAGGCGAAGAAGGATTTGAACGGCGCGATCGACGATTTGAAGAAGGCACTCGAAGTTGCGCCGCCGAACTGGGTCTATCGGGAGCGGGCGAACCAGCACCTGGGCGAGTTGATCAAGGAGCGCGGCGGGAATTAGGGCTAGCCCCAGGAACGCTCGTTTGTCAGCGGCGACGACGACGGTGATCCCGGCAGGTTCTTGCTGCGCGGGTCTGGATGCGTTGAACGGGCGACTTTTCCAAGGTCCATCGTCTCGAGCCGCCGGCGAAGGCCGCCGAACCAGCTCTCGAATGCGGCGCCCCCCGGCGCCCGCAGAAGCAGCTTGCCGTCAGGCTGGACAAGTTCGACGCCCTCCGCCGACGCATAGAGGGGGACGATCACCCAGTTGCGATGGAGCCGGAGGTCGTCGGTGACCTCAAGGACGCGGTCGATCTGCTGGCCGGAGAGGACGAGCATGAACGCATGGTAGGGGATGCCCGCCGGGTCGTCCACAGGTTAGAATTCCCGCCAACCGTGGCGCACCATACCGAAGGCGCGGCGCCCGCGCCGTTTCCGCAGACCTCGTGGACGGGGATTCTCGCGGCGAAGGACCGGACGGCGCCGGGATACGTCGACCGGGTGAACAAGCTGGCGACGCTCTACTGGAGACCCGTCTACTGGTACATCCGGCTCCAGTGGAAGCGGCCGCACGAGCAGTGCAAGGACCTCACGCAGGCTTTCTTCGTGCAGATGTTCGCGAAGGACGTCTTCGCGATGGCCGATCCGTCCAAGGGGACGTTTCGCGGGTTCCTGCGGGCGGTGCTGAAGCACTTTCTTCTCGTCGAAAAGCGGTCCGAGGGCCGGCACAAGCGCGGCGGCGGCAAGCAGACGCTGAGCCTGGTGATGGACGACGTGCAGGAAGGGCGGGTGATGGCGGCGTCGAAGGGGAAGTCCCCCGACGAACTCTTCGATCGCGAATGGTCCCGCTCGGTGATGGAGGAGGCGTACCGTCGGCTCCGGGACGAGGCGAAGCGCGCGAAGCAGGACGAGGCACACGAGGCGTTCCGGCTCTACTACCTCGATTCGACTCCGGGTGCGGCGCCCTCGTACGCGGAGGTCGCGAAGTCGCTGGGGATCAGCGAGTACACGCTCCAGAACCGGCTCTACGCGATGCGACAGATGCTGCGCAAGATCGTGCGTGAACTGGTGACCGATTCCGTGCAGAGTCCGGTGCAGGTCGAGGCGGAGCTGCGGACGCTTCTGCTGGACGAAGGGTAGGAACCCCGGCTCGGCCGCGTCGTGTGAGTGGGACTGGGAGGAGATCCGATGAAGCAATGCAAGGCGACGTTCCTCGTGATCGTGATCCTGGCGTCGATCGCGGCGGTCCGCGCGCCGCGGGCCGAAGCGCAGGACGACCGCAAGCGCATCGAAGAGCTTGAGCGCAAGGTGGCGGACCTGGAGCGGCGGCTCAGGCAGCTCGAGTCGCAGCAGAAGGCGGTTCCGATCGCGCGCGTCGGGTCGACCACGATCACGAATATCGACCTCGATCTTGCGCGACAGATCGAGTCCGCGCGCGGCGGGACTCCGCCGGCCGACTACTTCGTGCTGATCGTCCTGATGGAGCGCGCCTTCTACGATGAGATCGCCGCCCGCCTGCGCGTGCAGGTGTCGGCGGAGGAGATCGCCGCCGAGCGGACGCGGCTCGATCGCGAGACGCCCGCCGACGTGCTCAAGAAGATCAAGACGGTGCTTGAGTCGCGGCCCGGCATGTACGACGCGGTGATCGTCCGGCCCGGCCTCATCAGCGCGAAGGTAAAGAAGCAGGCGGCCGGACAGGGCGGCGCCAAGGATTCCGCCGATGCGCTTCTGAAGGCGGCTGTTGCCGATCCCATGGCGCTTTCCAAGGAAGGGCAATTGCGGCCGAAGGACTACGAGCGGCTCGACTCGCGGACGCTCGACGACGACCCGAAGGCGAAGCTGAAGGAGTGGGACGAGAAGCACCTGTCCACGCTCCGCAGCGGCCAGGTGAAGCCGGAGGTCCTCGACTTTGGTGACAAGCTCTGCGTCGCGCGGCTGATCGAGCGTCGCGGGCACCACGTGGTCATCGAGCGCGTCTGGTTCACGAAGGGCGCCGCCGACGGCTGGCTTCGCGAACAGCTCAAGACGGTGGAGCTCGAGGTGACCGACAAGGCGCTGAACGAGGAGCTGAGACTGAAGGCGAAGGGCTATCCGATCGCCGATCGACTCTTCAACCGGTAGCCCGGGGCTGGCGTATACTCGTCGCGATGTCGAGGGAAGTGCGCCGCAAGGCGGCGGCCGTCGTGGCAGTGCTCGTGGTTGTCGCGGCGGGGGTGTGGCTCGTCGCCAGCCAGGTCGCGAAATCGCGTCGCGTGAATGAGGCGATCACACGGGCCGCGGCGCTGGAATCGGCGGGACGGCTGGCGGCCGAGAAAACCCGGCGGGTCGACGCGGAGGCGGCGTTTGCGCTCGGCCAGCGGGCGCTTGAGGACGCGAAGCGCGTTCTCTATGCAAAGGGTGACGCCGAGTACGCTGATATTCTCAGCCTGGTCGAGAAGGCGCGGCCGATCATTCAGGCGGGGATCGCCAAGGCGCCGGAGATGGCTGTGGGGCACTACCTGCTCGGCCGCGCGTGGGAGCTCTCGGGACACTGGGATCGCGCGGAAGAGGCGTGGCGCGAGGCGATCAAGCGCGACCCGGCCTTTGCCCCCGCGCACTTCGAGCTTGGCCGGCTGCTGATCGTGAAGGTGTTCGTCGCGACTCACGAGATCTCCCGCCTGAAGCGTCAGCGGAACCAGGCGCCCGCGCGCGCGATGGCGGAGGAAGCGCAGCGCGAGCTTGCGTTGGCGAAGGGACTGGACGACGACGTTCTGCGGGCGGTCGCGGACGCGATGGCAGCGTTCGCGAGGAACGACGTCGAGCGGGTCCGCGAACTCACCGCGACAGGCCGCCAGATGGGAAGCGAAGAGCTCTGCTGGCTGGACGGGTGCGTGAGGACGGGGCGTGAGGCCATCGAGCGGTTCGACGCCTGCCTCGCGATCCGTCCGGGCTACGCGCTGGCATTTTTCGCGCGCGGGGTGGCGAAGGAGCTGGCGAAGCTGGGGGATCCGGAGGAGGACTACACGAGCGCACTTCGCCTGAATCCGCGGATGCAGTTCGCATGGATCAATCGGGCTTGGGCGAGGATGCAGAGCGGGAACCGGAAGGGGGCCGCGGACGATTGCACCAAGGCGCTGGAGCTGGGCGAACTCGCACGGGCCTACGCGATTCGCGCATTCGTGACGGAATCAACGGAGGACTGTTCGAAGGCCCTGGCGCTCGATCCCAACGAAGGGATTGCGCTCTACGTTCTAGCCAACGAGCGTGCGAATCGCGGCGATCTCAAGGGCGCGATGCAGGACTTCGACGCGTCGCTCGAAGCGGAACCTGAATACGGCCGCACGTGGGGGATGCGGGGCGCGCTCCGCTACCAGGAGCGTGACTTCCGGGGGGCCAAGGGCGACTTCGAGATGGCCTTGAAACTCGACCCCCGCGACGGCATAGCCGCGCTCTATCTTGGCGTCATCCAGCTTGATGGAGGCGATCTCCCGGGGGCGATCGAGCACCTGTCCGTCGCCGTCAAGCTGAGGCCGCAGGTGGCCGAGGCGCATTACCAGCGGGGCAAAGCGCACTTCCTGATCGGGTCGTTCCGGCTGGCCGTGGCCGATCTGACCAACGCGCTCGACCTCCAACCGCGGGCGGAGGCGCTGGCCATTCGGGGAGCGGCGCGCGCGATGCTGGGCGATGCCGACGGCGGGATGGGCGATTGCGCGGAGGCGCTTCGCCTCGATCCACGCCTGGTCGTCGCGTGGGTTGGCCGCGGGCTCGCGAGGCTGCTGAAGGGGAACGTCGACGGTGCCATCGAGGATTGCGACGAAGCGCTGAAGCTCTCGCCGCGGGAGGCGCTGGCGTTCCAGTACCGCGGCGCGGCGCTCGGCCGCCGCAGCGAAGAACGCGCGAAGAGGGGCGATGAGGATGGCGCGCGCAAGGACCGGGCGGCGGCGATCGACGACTGCACGCTGGCGCTGAAGTTCAATCCCGCCCTCTGGGACGTCTACCTGACCCGCGCCGTCGTGAAGAGCCAGCAGGGCGACATGGAGGGGGCTGTGCAGGACGTCGAGGAGGTGCTGCGCCGCGCGCCGGACGATTGGCCCAAGCGTCCCGCGGCGGAGCGGACGCGGAAGCAGTTGAAGGGACAATAAGCGCCCCCCGGGCGCGTTCACTTTCCTGATGGAGGATTTGACATGACGCTCATCACCGCCGTTCTCATGATCGCGGCACTCGCCCAGGGCGAAGACTCGCGTCCGAAGGAGCTTCGCGAGCTTGAGGCGCTGCGCCAGGATGTCGAGACGATCCGAGTCATCAATGATCTGAAGCTCTCCAAGGAGCAGGTCGAGAAGCTCGTGGCCGCTGTCGAGGCGGCGCAAAAGACGATCACCGACGCTTCGAAGGAGGCGTCGGAGGCGATCGACACCGTGACGAAGTCGCTCAAGGAGCAGCGGGATGCGATGCTCAAGGGCGAGACGATCGCCGACGAGAAGCTCCAGTCGTTCCACGAGTCGCAGAGGAAGGTGCAGGAGATCTACAAGGCGATGGAGGAGGCCGGGCGCGAGGCCGCCAAGCAGCTGAAGGAGATTCTCACGGCCGAGCAGCTCGAGGAGCTCGGCTGGAACACGCGCCACGATCCAGCGTCGCACGTCCGTCGCTGGTCGAAAGAAGTGATGAAGCGGTCGCGCGACATCCCGGAAGAGCAGTTCGTCGAGGGCGTCGGCGGCCAGGTGCTCGAGTTCTTCGAGCGGTTCCCGATGATTCCCGACGAGGCGCGCGAGGCCGAGGCGGACCGCGTTTTCAAGATCATCACCGAGGCGCACGACATGAACGCGGAGGACTTCGCGAAGAAGCAGGGGGACCTGCTCAAGAAGATCGTGACGGAGGGGAAGATCGGGGAGCTTGCGAAGAAGATGCGAGGCCCGGGCGGGCCGGGCGGGGGCGGTCCGGGCATGGGCCCCGGCGGCCCCGAGCAGGACCCGATGGGCCGCTGGATCATGCAGCCGCGGGTCTTGAGGCTGCTCAAGGAGAAGAAGTAGCGCGCCGCACGATCTCCGCGCGCACCTGCTCAGGCAGGTCGGGCCAGGCAGCCACGACCTGGTCGAGCCTCGTGTCGACAGGCTCGGGCTTCTTCAAGCAGAGCGCACGCGCCATCAGGAGCGCGTTCGCGTAGGCATCCTTGTCCCGCTGTGGATGGCAGGCGACAGCCCGATCGTCGATGTAGGCCGACGCGGGGGGCTTGCCCTGTCCCGTGTAGATCTCCGCGTAGACGAAGCCGTGCTTGTCGAGGTAGTACTTCACCTTCTGCAGGAGCCGCTGCGCCAGGTCGAAGGCGGGACGCGACGGCTCGCCGAGTTCGATGCGGTTCGGCTCCGCGGCGCACCGCGTCGTGAAGATGACGACGTCGGCGAACTCGCTGACTCGCCGCGTGAACTCGACCGACCCCGCCAGCGGCGCGCCGGTGAAGTCGATGCCCTGCCAGCCGGAGTACTCGGCGAGGACGCCGTCGAGGTCGACGGCGACGCGCGGGCGCTCGCGGCGCGACGTCTTCTTCACCTTCGTTTCCAGCGGGAGATCGCGCGGCAGCAGCGAGGCCTTCGCGGGTCGCGTCTCCAGGATGCGGTCGATCGCCGCACCGCCTTCGAGCCACGGCTCCGGGAGTTCGGGATCGCCGCTCCAGACCTTGCTGAAGTGTTCCTTGGTGTGGTGCCGGCCGGGCAGGCGCAGGCAGTCGCCGTGGCTGTCGGGCTGCGAGGGCACATGGCCGGGGTAGGTCTCGGGCTCGAACGGGAGTCCGCGCGCGGCCCAGTCGGAAACGATCGACCGGCCCCAGGCGAGGATGTCGGCGCTCGGCACGGCCTCGTCGACGATGATCCAGACGTGGAAGCCCCCCGCGCCGTTGGTGTCGATCAGGATCGGATCGAACCCAAGTCCCGCGAGCTTGTCGTGCCAGCCGAGCGCGGCGGCGAAATTGCCCTCGCGGGTCGCCTCTTCGTGGCCATCGTGCTTGTCGATGTCGATCACGATCCACCGCGACGTCTTGTCGGCGCTGCACGAGTGAAGACTGATGAGATGGCCGTCGAGCCCCGCGAAGTGGCGCGCGAGGATCGACTTCGACAGGAACTCCTTGCCGCGGGCGTCCTTGAAGGGGGCGATGAAGAAGTGCAGCTTGTGGCGCTTCCTCATGGGAAGGTACGAGCCCCAGATGTCGGTGCGGTTGACGAGGGTCCGCAGCGCCCAGTCGGCGAGCTCGTCGGCCCGCGCGGACCACTCGCGGGCGATCACTTCCAGGTACGGGGTCACGGGGCCAGTATAGCGGCGCGGTTGACAGGCGCCGGCCGGCCTGCTACTCATGCCGCTCCATGCTCGTGCTGCGATTCCTCGTCAAGCTCGTGCGGCTGCTCAACTCGGAGACCTCGGCGAACTCCATCGCCCTGGCATTCGCGCTGGGGATGTTTCTCGGGCTCGTGCCGCTCCTGACGCTCCAGGGCATCGCGGTGCTGATGGTCGTCCTCTTCTTCCGCGTGAACCTCACGGCGGCGCTCTTCACGCTCGCGCTGTTCAAGCTCGCGGGGCTCGCGCTGCGCGGACCGTTTGACGCGCTGGGATGCTCGCTGCTCGAGAAGCCGTCGCTGCTCGGGCTGCACACGTGGCTCTACAATTCGCCGCTGTCGGCGTGCAGCCTGAACCACTCGATCACGCTGGCCGCGACCGTAACGGGCCTGCTGCTGGTGGCGCCGGTCTTTTTCATCTCGCGGGCGCTGATCAACGCCTATCGCACCACGATCAACGAACGCATGGCGCAGCTGGGCATTGTCAACGCGTTCCGCGGATCGCGGATCTACAAGCTCTACGAGTGGCTCGATTCGCCATACGGGGGATAAGTGCGGCTTCTCGTGTTCCTGCCGGATGACGCGGCGCTGAAGGGCGTCGTCGAGAAGCTCGTTGCGCGCTGGCCACGGAAGACGGCGGCCGAGATCGCCGGCCTTCCCAAGAGGGAGTCGTTCGTCGTCCTCGATCCTCCCACCGATCCCGAGGAGCTCAAGAAGCTCGACGCCGCCGGCGGTCTGCGCGCTCTCTTCGTGATCCCGAAGGAAACCACGGCGTTCCGCGATGCGATCAAGCCGGCGTACCTGCACTTTCACCGGGGGCGGCGCTGCCGCGTCGTGCAGGTCACGATGGAGAAAGCGATCGCGAAGGCGGTCAAGCTCGAGAGCAAGTCGACGTCGATCATCCGCTGGGGCGCTGTGCTGCCGATGGCGGTCTTCGTCGGACTCCTCGCGCTCGGCTTGCTGCTCTGCCGGGACCTCCTGCTCAAGAAGGGCGCGGTCGCCGGGCTCCAGTTCGCGTTCGGCGCGAAGGCGGACGTCCATGGGCTGTTCTCCGGCTTTGCGCCGTCGGTCAACATGAACAGCGTCGCCGTCGCCAACCGGCGGGAGCCGATGTCGAACCTCTTCGAATTCGACAAGCTCGCCGCAGGAGTCGAGCTGGCGCCGCTCTTCAACGGCCACGTGCACATCAGCGAGATGACGCTGGAGGGGCTGAAATTCGGGACGGCTCGCACCGAGAGCGGCGAATTGCCGACCGCGCCGCCGCTGGAGCCCGATCCTCCGGCGCCTGATCCGGGGCCGACATTCGAACAGCGGCTTGAGGAGCTGCTCAAGAAGCTGGAGCCGCCTGCGCTCGAGGACCTCGAGACCGTGCGCAAGGCACGCGAGGTGGAGGAAGAGGCGCGCAAGCGGCTCTCGCGCTACGAGGAAACGGTCCAGCAGGCGGCGGGACAGCTCGACGAAGCGAAGAAGACGTTGGAGAGCCTGCAGAAGCTGGAGCCGCCCGCGTCTGTGAAGGCGGTCCAGGAGAAGCTGAAAGAGCTGGGTTCGCTGCGGCCCGAGTCGCTCGAAGCGGCGGCGAAGGAGATCGAGGCTGCCGCGCTCCTGAACTTCGACGAGGAGAAGAAGGCGATCACCGTCGCGAAGGCCGATGCGGAAGCGGCCAAGGGCGCCGTCGTCGATGCGCAGGCGATCATCGAAAAGGCCAAGGCGATCCAGAAGGTCGGCCTCACCGACATGCTGAAGGTCAAGAAGCTGATCGACGACATCAAGAAGAGCAAGAATGCGCTTGAGGACTCGACCACGAAGCTCTCCAACGACGCCAGGGCGCTCGACGGGGCCAAGCAGTCGATCACAAAAAAGAAGGGCGAGAACGACGCGCGGATCAGGCGCGCGAACGACCTCATCGAGAACGCACGCAAGGTGGCCGACTCAGCCGATATCGCCAAGAAGGTAGCGGAGGTGGCGGACCTCGCGACGAAGGCGAAAGCCGACATCGAGGCGCAGCAGGCGGAGATCGCCCCGAAGCTGAAGAAGATCCAGGACGACGTGCAGGCCGCCCGCGACGCGGCCGAGCGGTTCAAGAAGCAGGTCGAGGACGACGTTGCCTGGATGAAGAGGCAGCCGGACGAGATCAAAGGGGCGATTGAGCGGGACAAGGAAGCGCTGTTGAAGCGCTACAGCCTCGATCAACTGGGCGCGGATGAGCTCGTCGAGGCGCTCTTCGGCGAGAAGGCAGCGCAGTACCTTCGCTGGGGGCTTCGCGCTTACGGGATGGTCAAGCCCTACCTCGTGAGAAAGAAGGAGCCTCGCGTCGTTGAGAGGGCGCCGAGCGGAACGACCTACCGGTTTCCGGTGCCCGTTGAGGAGGCGAAGGAGCCCGCGTTCTGGATCAAGAAGGGGAGCTTCAGCGGAATCGTGGGCGACTCGGTGTTGAAGGGGACGATCGCCGACTTGTCGAGCGATCCCGGGGTGATCGGCAAGGATGGGAGGATGGAGTTCTCGGTCGAGACCGCCGAGCAGAAGATCTCGATCACGCTGGTCATCTCGTCGCAAGGCGCGGTTTCCGTCGAGATCGTCGCGTCGGGGTTCAAGGTCGGCGGACGGAAGATCGAGAATCGGATCGCGCCCGCCGACATCAGCGACGGCACGCTATCGCTGCGATTCAAGGCGTCGTTGGGGCCGGAGGCGATCTCGGCAACCGGCCGTGTCGAGCTCTCCGGCTTGAAGGTGACGCCCGGCAAGCTCGACCGCCGGCTCGGTTTTCTCGAGGAGGTCTACCGCGGATTCACGGGGATCAACGCGGACATCGAGCTCCACTGGGCGAACGGCAGGATCGGCGGCTTCCGCTGCCGCAGCGACAAGGGCAAGGAGATCACGAAGAGCCTGACGAAGGCGTTGAGCGGCCAGATCGAGGAGGCGAAGAAGCTCGCGCTCGGTAGATTCGACGAGCAGGTGGCGGGGCCGAGGAAGGCGGCGCAGACGGTGATTGACGCCTTCACGGGGAAGGCGAAGCCGGATGCGCTGATCGAGGGGATCAAGGGGGTTGATCCCGGCCCGCTCGCGTCGCGGTCGGCGGAGCTGACGAAATTGGTCTCGATGAGCGGCGATCCGAAGGCCGCGGTGGACGATCTCAAGAAGCAGCTCGGCGCGATGTCGGCGCAGTCGAACGACACATCCAAGCGCAATGAAGCCGCCGCCGGGGAGCAGTCCGGCGCCGTCGACGATGCAGGGAAACTCGTCGGGGACCAGTCAAAGGCGCTGGACGGGCTGAAGGCGGAGCTCCAGGCGCAGATCGATCGGATCACGAAACTGATCAAATAATCCGGATCGCGCGGCGTTGTGTCCGCCATGAAGAAACTGCTGCTCCTTCTCGCGCTCTATGCGCAGGACAACGACGTCCTGAAGATCCTCGACAAGGTCAAGGCAGCGAGGCCTTCGGACGCCGATTTGTCGTTCTACTCGCTCGACTGGGCGCCGACGCTGAAGGAGGCGAAGGCGCGGGGGGCGAAGGAAGGGAGGCCGGTCTTCTTCGTCTGGGTCACGAACATCAGCGCGCACGACGACTTCTTCACGGGTCACTGCTGAGCGTCGGCGGATCTCGTGCGGGGCGGGTCGCTCTCGCACCAGGAGGTCCTGAAGTCGCTCAAGCCGTTCATCGTGGCGACGTGGAACGGCCGTCCGGGAACGGAGCCCGAGGACGTGAAGGCCGCCAAGGAGCTGGCGAAGCCGGGCGGGCGCAACATCTCGTGCATGATCTTCGATTCGGGCGGGAAGTTCGCAGGCGCGTTCTGGCCGATGCCCGACGGGGAGCCGATGGGCTCCGCCGGCGCGGTTACCTACGTGAAGAAGAGGATCGAGGAGCTGTCGTCCGGGCTCGCGAAGCCGGAGTCGAAGAAGACGGGACTGACGCTGCCGACGGCCGAGGGCGCAGGCGTGCGCATCTTCCTGTCGCTGAAAGCGTCGGGTCGGGGGCCGGGCAACTACAAGGCGCCCACCGTCGAGGCGGTGACGACGACGGATGTGGAGCGGAAGGCGCTGGTGCATCCGTCCGCGGCGCGCGACGTGAAAGCGGAGGAACTCAAGCGCTGGCTCGGCCAGCTCTACCCCGCGGCGATCATGGACAGCTCGGGCAAGCTGCCGGAGGTCTCGGGGACGCTGAGGCTTGCACCGGCCGGCGGCGACGGCAAGAAGCGGTACGCGACCCTCAAGGGCGAGGTCCGGTTCCAGATGGACGACAAGGCGGCGACGAAGTACAGCCTTGCACTCGAGGCCGTGCTCACCTACGACAGCGGACAGGATTTCGTCTCGCTGCGCGCCGCGCTGGACGGCATCTACCCGAAGGCCGATCCGCACCATCAGAAGCCGGTCGAGTTCCGGATGACGGCCGTGATCGAGTCGACGCCGGAGTAGCATCCGAAGCGGGGCCGGGAAGGCGGAGTCGGCGTGTCTCGATCTTGCGGCGTGCCTGCTCGAGCTCCGTCGCAAGCCGCTGCTCATCGGGCAGGACGGTGCGGTAGGTGGCGGCGAGGATCTTGTCCTCGAGGCCGCCCAGCGCGTAGCGTGCGAGAGCATCGTTCCTGCGGGAGCAGAGGATCATTCCGACGGCGGGATTCTCCCCGGGCCGCGTCCAGTGCTCCCGAGCGTAGTTCACGTAGGTGTTCATCTGGCCGACATCCGCATGCTTGAGTGCTCCAAGTTTGAGGTCCGCCAGCACGAGGCAGCGCAAGCCGCGGTGGAAGAAGAGCAAGTCGACCTTGTACCACTCCGTTCCGATGCGCACGCGGCGCTGCCGGTCGATGAACGCGAAGTCACCCCCCAGTTCCAGGAGGAACGTCTGCATGTGGGTGACCAGCCCGTGCCGCGGCGCCGAGCCGGCCGGCTCGAAGCGCTTTGACCTTGTCCCGGGAGAGGATGGCACGTTCGTAGAACTGCGAGTCGATCTGGCGGTCGAGCTGGCGCGTGGACCAGCCGCCGCGGATGGCTTCGGCTTTATAGAAAGAGCGCGCCAGCGGATTCTCGATCTGGATGAGGAGGGTGTAGTGCGACCATGGGAGGGTCAGGACGGTCGCGAGGTCGGAGGAGGACGATTTGGTGGCATGCCCGGATTTGCCAGACAGTGTCTGGCGAATTGACGCCGGCGGATAGGTGAGGAAGAACTGCCGCATTTGCTGGAGGTTCGTCCGGGAAAAGCCACGACCCAGCCGGTCCGTCAGGTCTTGGGCGAGCCTGGAGAGCAGCTGGTCTCCATAGCTGGCGCGAGCGTCGCCGCCCTGCTCGTGCTCAACGATTCGGCGGCCGGTCTCCCAGTAGGTCACGGTCATGACCGTGTTGACGGCGCGGGCGGCTCGTCCACGCGCGGTTTCGAGCAGGCGGGTCAGGCCTGCCAGCAGCTCCCCGTACGGATCTCTCTCGCCGGCTCGCCGCCGTAGCGTGTTCATGGCTGAGTCTACCCCACCGATGTGTCAGCGGAGGACACAGCAGATCGGGGCGGGAGCGGGATTTGCCAGACAGTGTCTGGCAAATCTGCGTCCCGGTCGTGCTGAGCGGCTAGAATTCCGCGCATGACACGCATGATTCTGCTGGCCCTGCTTCTCGCCGGGACTCAGGACGAGCAGCGTACGCTCCACACGTTCAAGAGGATCAAGCTCTCGGATCCGTTCTTCTGCGAAGGTGCGACGGCGGGCGACTTCAACCGCGACGGCAAGGGGGATATCGCCGCTGGCCCGTATTGGTACGAAGGGCCGGCCTTCACGACGAAACACGAGATTTACCCTGCGAAGCCGTTCGACCCCGCCGGCTACTCGGACAACTTCTTCGCCTGGGCCCGCGACTTCAACGGCGACGGATGGGATGACCTGCTGGTCGTCGGCTTCCCCGGCAAGGACGCGTCGTGGTTCGAGAACCCGAAGGGCGACGGCGCGTGGAAGCGGCACGTGGCCGTCCCCTCGCTCGACAACGAATCTCCCTGGTTCACGGACATCACCGGCGACGGCAAGCCCGATCTTGTCGGGCAGGTGGGCGGGACCTTCGGCTACGCAGAGATCGATGCCGCCAAGGAGTGGGAGTGGCACGCCATCTCGCCCAAGGGGAATCGCGGCGCGTTCACCCACGGCCTGGGCGTCGGCGACGTGAACGGCGACGGGCGGATGGACCTTCTCGAGGCCGGTGGGTGGTGGGAACATCCCGAGAAGGGCGACTGGACGCACCACAAGACCAGCTTCGGCGGCGGGGGCGCGCAGATGTTCGCGTACGACGTCAACGGCGACGGACGCAACGATGTCATCACGAGCCTCGCGGCTCATGGCTTCGGCCTGTCGTGGTTCGAGCAGAAAAAGGATGGGACGTTCGCCGAGCACCGCATCATGGGCTCGCGGCCGGAAGAGAACCGCTACGGTGTGCGCTTCGGCGAGCTTCACGCGCTCGATCTCGCCGACATCGACGGCGACGGTCTGAAGGACATCATCGTCGGCAAGCGGTGGTGGTCGCACGGCGCGAAGGGGGATCCCGACGGCGGTCCCGCCATGCTCGTATGGTTCCAGCTCCAGAAGGGCGGCGCGTACGTTCCGCACACGATCGACGCCGACTCCGGCGTCGGCACGCAGGTCGTCGCCATGGACGTGAATGGAGACAAGCTCCAGGACGTCATCGTCGGCAACAAAAAGGGGACGTTCGTCTTCATTCACGAGGCGAAGCGAGTCTCGAAAACGGAGTGGGAGCAGGCGCAGCCGAAACCGACGAAGAACGTGGCCGTGAAGGCGTCGATCAACGCCGACCTTGAGCAGGGGACGCTCGACGACTGGACGGAGACGGGCGACGCCTTCAAGAAGCAGCCGGTCAAGGGCGACACGGTGAATGCCCGCCGCGGCGACATGCGAAGCGATCACGCCGGGCAGTACTGGATCGGCTCCTACGAAATCGCGGGCGATGCTCCCCAGGGCACGTTGACGTCAAAGAGCTTCAAGGTCACCCATCCCTGGGCGAGCCTGCTCATCGCGGGCGGCTCTCATGAGAACACGCGTGTCGAGATCGTCCGCGTCGACTCGAAGAAGGTCGTCTTCAAGATCTCAGGGGACGACTCGGAGAGCCTTAAGCCGGCCGTCGTGGACTTGCGCGAGCACCTCGGGAAGGAAATCTACCTCCGGATCGTCGACCTGGAGAGCGGCGGCTGGGGCCACGTCAACTACGACGACTTCTGCTTCTGGGCCGAGCGGCCGAAGTTCTCCGATGAACGGAAGGCGGGCGATGGATTGCCGCCGCCCGACGTCGTGGCGAACGCGGGCATGGCGCCTGCCGACGCCGCCAAGGCGATGAAGGTGCCCGACGGCTTCACGGCATCGGTTGTCGCGGCCGAGCCTGACCTGCATCAGCCGGTTGCGCTGGCGATCGACGACCGCGGGCGAATCTGGGTTGCGGAGGCGCTTACGTATCCCATCCGGCAGAAGGAGGGCCAGGGGAAGGACGACATCGTCATCTTCGAGGACGCCAACGGCGACGGCACTTTCGAGAAGCGGACCGTCTTCGCGAGCGGATTGAATCTCGTCAGCGGGCTGGAGATCGGCTTCGGCGGAGTGTGGGTGGGCGCGGCGCCCTACCTGCTTTTCATTCCGGATCGAAACGGGGACGACAAGCCCGACAGCGGGCCGGAGATCCTGCTCGACGGCTGGGGCTACCAGGACACGCACGAGACGCTCAACGCGTTCTCGTGGGGCCCGGACGGCTGGCTCTATGGATGCCATGGAGTCTTCACGCATTCCGTGGTCGGGGCACCGGGCACGGCGGCGGACCAGCGGGTGCGGATCAACGCCGGCGTATGGCGCTATCACCCGACCAAGAAGCGGTTCGAGGTGTGGGCCGAGGGGACGAGCAACCCGTGGGGACTCGACTGGAACGACTCGGGCGACATGTTCCTGACGGCCTGCGTGATTCCGCACCTCTTTCACATGGCGCAGGGCGGCCGCTACCTGCGGCAGGCGGGCTCGCATTTCGAGCCGTTCACGTACGAGGACATCGGGCCGATCGGCGACCACGTCCACTACGCCGGGAGCAAGGGGCCTCACGCCGGCAACAACCGCTCCGACACCGCGGGCGGCGGTCACGCGCACTGCGGCGCGATGATCTACCTGGGTGATTCGTGGCCCGCGGAGTATCGCAACCGGCTCTTCATGGGGAACATCCATGGGAACCGGATCAACGGTGACATTCTTGAGCGCGCGGGCTCGACCTACGTCGGCCATCACGGTCCGGACCTCCTGCTCGCGAACGACAAATGGTTCCGGTTGATCAACATGAAGTACGGCCCCGACGGATCGGTCTACTTCATCGACTGGTACGACAAGGTCCCGTGCCACACGACCGACCCGAACGCGAACGACCGCACGAACGGACGGCTCTATCGCCTGGCCGCGAAGGGGACGAAGCCCGTGAAGGTCGACCTGGCGAAGAAGAGCGACGCGGAGCTCGTCGAGCTTCAGAACCACCCGAACGACTGGTACGTTCGCCACGCACGGCGGCTGCTGCAGGAGCGCCGCGCGACCGTGTCGTGCGAGAAGCTCATGCAGAGCAGGGACGTGACGCGCCGCCTTCGCGGCCTGTGGGCGATGCACGTGACGACGGGCGTGGACGCGAAGTGGCTGCTCGACGCCGACGAGCAGGTTCGGGCGTGGGCGATCCAGCTGTTGCTCGAAGACCGGCCGCCCGCCGACGGCGTCGTCCTGGAGCTGAATCGGATGGCGCACAACGAGGCGTCGCCGCTTGTGCGGCGGTATCTCGCGTCGGGCCTCGGACGGCTCGAACTCGCCGATCGGTGGGAGATCGCGGAGGGGCTCGCCAAGCAGCAGGGCGACGCCACGCTCTCGCTGCTCATATGGTACGGCGTCGAACCGCTGGGCAAGGCCGATCCGTCGAGGGCGCTGAAGCTGGCGCGGGCCTCGAGAATTCCGCGCCTCCTCCCGTTCATGGCGCGTCGCGTGGCGGCGGAGGGGGCGGTCGACGCGATCGTCGCCGTCCTGGATGACGACGCGTTTGCGCTCGACCTGCTCCAGAGCCTCCAGGCGGCCCTCAAGGGCCGACGGAAACTGGAGCTGCCTGAGGGCTGGGAGGCCGCGGCGGCGAAGCTGTCGAAGAGCGCCAACGCCGACGTGCGCTTCCAGGTCGCTGCGCTCTCGCTGAAGTTCGGTTTCAAGAGCGACGACGTCACCCGCGCGCTGGTCGCCGTCGCGAAAGACCGGAACGCGCCGGCCGACCGCCGGCTCTTTGCCATTGACGCGCTCGTCGATGCACGGGACCCGTCGGCGCCGGCGCTGCTGCAGTCGATGCTCGGAGACGCGGTGGTGCGGCTGAAGGCGATCCAGGCGCTCGCCGCGTTCGATGATGCGAAGACTCCGGCCGCGATCCTCTCCGGCTACGCCGGCCTCGGTCCCGACGAGAAGAAAGCGGCCCTGGTGACGCTCGCGTCGCGCGCCAGCTTCGCCAAGGAGCTGCTCGGTGCCGTGCGGGCGAAGACGATCGCCGCGAAGGAGCTGACCGCCGACGTCGTGCGCCAGCTCCGTGCGCTCGGCGATGCCGAGATCGACAAGGCGGTCGCCGACCTCTGGGGCAGCGCGCGCAGCACGCCCGACGACAAGAAGCGGCAGATCGAAATGCTGAAGGAGACGATCGCCGGCGGGAAGAAGCCCGATCTCATCGCCGGCCGCGCGATCTACGCGAAGACGTGCATGCAGTGCCACACGCTCTACGGAATCGGCGGCACGCTCGGTCCCGACCTGACCGGCTCGAACCGCCGCGACCTCGATTACCTGCTCGAGAACATGGTCGACCCCAACGCGCTGATTCCGAACGAGTACCGCACGACGAAGGTCTCGACGAAGGACGGTCAGCTGGTCCTCGGCATCCTCTCGGCACAGGACGACAAGACGGTCACGCTTCGCACCGCTACGGAGACGCTCACGATCCCGCGCGACGAAATCAAGGAGATGAAGGAAGGCGGGCTCTCGATCATGCCGGAGGACCAGCTCAAGCCGTTCACGCAGGCGGAGATCCGCGACTTCGTCGCCTATCTCCAGTCCGCATCGCAGGTGCCGATGCAGGCCGACGACGTCACCGTGCTGCGGTTCTTCAACGGCAAGGACCTGGCGTACTGGGACGGCGATCCGAAGCTGTGGTCGGTCGTCGACGGGGAACTCGTGGGCAAGTCGCCGGGGCTCTCGAAGAACGAATTCCTCGTGAGCCATCTGTACGTGCGAGATTTCCGCCTGACCGTCGAGGTGAAGCTGACGCCCGACGCGGGAAACAGCGGCCTTCAGTTTCGCAGCGCTGTCACGAAGGAGGGGATGAAGGGACCGCAGGCCGACGTCGGCGTCGGCTCGTGGGGCAAGCTCTATGAAGAGGAAGGGCGAGGGTTGCTCTGGGACAAGGCATCGACCGGCGTGAAACCGGGCGAGTGGAATCTGTATGAGATTGTCGCGGTGGGGGGGGCGGTGAAAACCGCGATCAACGGATTGCCGTGCGCTGACCTGGCGGACGCGAAGCTGGCAAAGGAAGGCGTCATCGGCCTCCAGCTTCACGCCGGCGGCGTGTTCGAGGTCCGCTTCCGGAAGCTGAAGCTGGAGGTCGTCACGGAGCTCGAATTGAAGACGCTCAAGAAATGAACCGCCAGGAACTGAAGGACACCATCGCGCGCCGGGTCGCGGAGGGCTTCGACCGCCAGGCGGACATCGTCGAGTCGGCGATGGACGCCGGGGAGGAAAAGCCCGACAAGGCGCTTGTGAAGAAGATGATCACCGACGCGTTCGCCGCGCACAAGAAGGCGCAGACGACGTGGAGGGGCAGGACCGATTGCGACAGGCTCGACGCGGCGTTTGACGACCTCGAGAAGGACGGCATCGTCGCGCGGCAGAACTTCACCTGCTGCCAGTCGTGCGGGAGCTACGAGATCGGCGACGAGATCGATGCAGCGAAAAAGAAGGGCGCCGTGATCGGTTACACCTTCTACCACCAGCAGGACACGGAATCCGCCGCGGACGGTTGCGGGCTCTATCTCCTGTACGGTGCGCTCAAGGCGAAGGACGCAAAGCGCGTGGCAAAGGCGATCGTCGGTGCGCTCAAGGGTGCGGGCCTGAAGACGACGTGGGACGGCGACCTCGGCACCCGGATTCTCGTCGAGATGAATTGGAAGAAACGCCGGTAGCGGATTAGAATCGTGGCCGCATGAAACACCTCCTGCTGCTGGCGCTGTTGACCGTCGGCGTGGCCTGCTCGAAGCACCGCCGGAGCGAGCCGAGGGCCGCCTACGTACCTCCTGCCGATGCGTACGACACGATGCGCATGGAACCGCCAACCTCGGTCCCGATCCAGTACGTCGCGTGGTGCCACCTCGAGAAGAGCGCGGTGGGTGTCTGGGTGGACAGCGCCGACTTTGCCGATACGAACCGGCGCGCCCACATGGACAGCTTCCCGGACCACGAGTGCTGCGTACTCTGGCGCCAGAGGCCCAAGTAGAGCGGCGTTACAACCCCGTCAAGCGCCCCGTGCTGTCGCCGAGCTTCTCCACCCGCACGTTCATCCGATCGAGCATCGACAGGAACAGGTTCGTCATCGGCGTCTCGCCCGGCCACTTCTTGAACCGCCCGGTCTCGATCGTCCCATTCGCCCGGCCGCACATCAGCATCGGCAGGTTGTCGTGGTTGTGCGCATTGCCGTCGCCGATCGCGCTGCCGTAGAGAATCATGCAGTGGTCGAGCAGGGGCTGGCCGCCGTCGTCGATCCCCTTGAGCTTCGCGAGCAGGTAGGCGAGCTGCTGGACGGTCCACGTGTCGATCTTCTGGATCTTGTCGAGATTGGTCTTGTTGCCCGAGTGATGCGAGAGCGAGTGGTGGCCCTCGCGGACCTCGATGAAGGGATACGATCGGTCGCTGCCCGCGTTCGTCAGCATGAAGCTCAGGATCCGCGTCGTGTCGGTCTGGAACGCGAGCGCGACGAGGTCCATCATCAGCTTCATGTGCGTCGGCAGGTCGCCCGGCGCGGACTCCGGCAGCTCCATCTTCGGGATCTTGCGCTTCTCGGCGGCGCGCGCCTGGATCTGCTTCTCGACGCCGCGGACCGAGTCGAGGTAGTCGTCGAGCTTCGCCTGGTCGGATGAGCCGAGCAGCGTGCGCAGCTTCTTCGCGTCGTCGGAGACGACGTCGAGCACGCTCGCGAGCTCCGACGCGCGGCGCGCCCGCTCCTGGTCGGAGAGCGGCTGTTCCGCGTCGCCGAACAGGCGGTTGAAGATCTCCCTTGGATTGGCGAGCTTGCCCATCGGCATCGTCGGCGTGCGCCACGAGATGTTGGACGAGTAGGCGCAGGAGTAGCCGGAGTCGCAGTTGCCGGCCTGGCCGCCGCGGTCGCAGCCGATTTCGAGGGAGGGGAGCTTCGTCTGCGCGCCGATGCGCTGGGCGGCGACCTGGTCGACGGAGATGCCGACGCGGATCTCCTTGCCGTCGGTCTTGCGCGGCTGGCAGCCGGTGAGGAAGGCGCCGGCTTCGCGGGCGTGGTCGCCGGGGCCGTCGCCGTTCGCGCGGGCCTTGTCGTGGGTGAGACCGCCCATGACGAGGACGTCCTTCTTCACGTTCTCGAGCGGCGCCAGGATGGCGGGGAGTTCGCCGAGCGGGCCCTCCTCTTTCGGCCACCAGTGCTTCAGCACGACGCCGTTGGGGATGAAGAGGAAGGCCATGCGGAGCGGTGCGCCTTTCGGCAGCGCGAAGGCGTCGAGGGCCGGAAGCGCCAGCGCGGCGCCGATGCCCTTGAGGATCGTGCGCCTACTCGTCGTTGGCATCGCTGCGTCTCCGATGCTGGAACGCCCAGCTCTTTGCGACCGCCTTCACCATGGCCGAGAGCCTGTATCCGTCGGCGGCGGCCGCGGCGCCGATCGCACGGATGTCGGGGCCGTCATAGTATTCAACACCCCTGCCGAGAGCGTAGGTCATCAACTTCTCGCCCAGGCAGCGGACGAAGTCGTCGCGCTGCGCGAGCAGGAGGACCTTGAGCTCGACGGGCCCCTTGAAGGCGCGGCCGTCGGGCAGGGTCGCGGCGGTGTCGACCGGCCCCGCTTCGTCCTTCTCCCGCCATGCCCCGACCGCATCGTAGTTCTCAAAGCCGAAGCCGAGCGGGTCCATGAGGGCGTGGCACGGCGCGCACTTGACGTTCTGGCGGTGCTGTTCGAGCCGCCGGCGGAGGCTGACCTGCGCAGCGTCGGCCGCGTTTTCCTTGATCGTGCCGGCATCGGGGAGCGGCGGGGGCGGCGGCGCGCCGAGGATCGTCTCGAGGACCCATTTGCCGCGGCGCGGCGGGCTCGTGCGCGTCGCGTTCGAGGTCGTCGCCAGCACGCCGGCCATCGTCAGGACGCCTCCGCGGCGCGGATCGGAGAGCCGCACGCGTCGCATCTGCGCGCCGCCGACGCCTTCAATGCCGTAGTGCCTCGCCAGCCGCTCGTTGAGGAACGTGTAGTTCGCGTCGAGGAGATCGGTGACAGGCCGGTTCTCGCGCAGCACCGACTCGAAGAAGAGGATCGCCTCCTGCGCCATGGCGGCCCGCAGGTCCTCGTCGAACTGGGGGAAGGCGAGCGGGTCGGGCGCGAGCTCTCGCAGCCTCCGCAGCTGGAGCCACTGCATCGCGAAGTTCTCGGCGAGCGTCGAGGCGCGCGGATCACCCAGCATCCGTTCGATTTGCGCGTCGAGGGTCGCGCGGAGCCGGCCCGATCGGGCCAGGGCCATCAGCTCAGCATCGGGCATGCTCGACCAGAGGAAGTAGGAGAGGCGCGACGCGAGCTCGTGCTCGCCGAGTTCACCCCGGCTCATCTCGACGCGGAAGAGGAAGCTCGGCGACACGAGGATCGCCCGCAGCGGAAGCTTCATCGCCGTCTCGAACGAGCCGCCCCCCTTGCTGGCCTTCTCGAAGAGCGACAAGAGTCGGCCGACCTCCTCCGGGGCCGCCGGCCGCCGGAAGGCGCGGGAAGCGAACGCGGAGATGATCTCTCCCGGGTCCTTCGAGATGAAGATGCGGGTGTGAGTCTCCGGGGCCGGGAGGTCGATCGGTCCGATCAGCTCGAGCGAGTGGACGATCATGTTCCGGTCGCGGTCGGCCGGGTTCTTTGCCTGGGGCTGGTAGTAGTCGTTGAGGAACGCGGCGGCGATCCGGTGCGGGCCGGGCTTGAGACGGACCGCGACCTCGTAGAGCGCGGGCTTGTCGCGTCGCTCGCGCACGTCGGCCTGGCTGACCTGGTCGGCGTCGACGTAAAGCGCCATCTTGACGGGATCGGGCCCTGCCTGGTCGCCGCCGACGCTTACGCGGATGACATAGCTGGCCTCGAGGCGGATCTTCACGTCGACGCCGGCATCGCCGTTGGAGTAGAGATCGTAGGTTTGCGCGCTCGCGCGGCCGCCGCCGTTGCCGGAGAGTTCGTTGCCCTTGAAGGCGCGGGTGACGGGCGCGCGCTGTTCCGTCGTGACGATTGCGCGGTCGAGGATCGTCCCGGCGGCGTCGAAGTACTTCTCCATGAGGATCGGCGGGAGCGACAGCACGTCGCCGTTGTTGTCGAAGCCGTAGCCGATGTCGTCGGCGGGGAAGTCGTCGGCGGCCTTGAAGTCGATTCCGGTCAGGTCGCGGACGGTGTTTCGGTACTCGACGCGCGAGAGGCGGCGGAGCGTCACGCGGCCCGGGTCGCGCTCGCCGTCGACGAGGCCGAAGGTCGACTCGATCCAGGTCTCGACGCGCTCGCGCTCGGCGGCGTCAGGCTGCGGCCGTTCGGGCGGGGGCATCAGGTGGTTGTGGAGCTTCGTCCAGGTCTTCTTCCAGAGCGGCTTCGCCGCGAGGGCGTCGCTCTCCGACTGGATGGGGCCGAAGTCGATGTTCGCTTTCGCCTTCGCGCCTTGGTGGCACTTGAGACAGTGCGCCTCGATGAAGGGACGAATCCTGGAAGCGAAGTGCGTGGGGGCGCTGGAGCGTTGAAGCGTGGGAACGTTGGGGCGTGAGAGAGTTGGAGAGTGGCTGGACGGCAGCGCTGAACGGTATGGGATCGAGATGATGCCGAGCGTGATCGCGGCGGGCAATCTGGACGCCGCCAGGTGAGGACGAAGTAGCGCTTCAATCCCGGAATTCGGCGAGCAGCGCTTCGTGATCGGAGGCGCCATCGGCGGGTACGACGGACGCGCCGATGAGCCTTGTCGCCAGCGGGGGGGAGCAAAAGATGTAATCGGTGCGGTAGTCGATGCGAACGCCGCCACGGTCGCGCCGGGCCGTCACCCAGTCGCCGGCGGGGCGCGCGTCGATCCAGCCGGCGCGCTCCAGCGCATCGATCGTGTCGAAGCGCGGCGGATGGCCGTACTTGTCGACGCTGGCGCGACGGACGAGCTCGGCGAGATCGGCTGGATAGGGATCGCGCCGTGAGAGCGCGTTGAGGTCACCCGCGAGGAGCACGGGCTGCGCGAGGTTGACGACCGAATTCACGTACGCCGCTTCGCGGGTTCGAAGGTCCTCGTTGTGGGAGTCGAAGTGCGTGCCCAGGATCCGGATGCCGCCGATCTCGGCCTCGACGACGCAGTGACCGAGTTGGGCCGGGTCGTTGTGGACGCGGACGATCCGCATGGGGCGGCGGCTCGCGATGGCGACGTGATAGCGCTTGCCGCTGTTGCGCGGCCGCGCCTCACCGAGGTGCGTGTCGGTTGCGCCCATCGCGTCGGCGACGCGCTTGAGCCTGGCGCCGTGCTCCCAACCGAGGCACTCCTGGAGGATCAGCAGGTCGGGCGAGGCGCGGCGGACGACGGCGATGATCCCTTCCAGGCGGTCTTCGCCGCCGAAGAGGGTGTTGAAGGTCGCCACGCGCATGGCGGGAAGGTACTGGTTGTGCAGGCCCCTGCACAACGTCCCGTGGATTTCGGCGCTACGATGACGGCACGCTGGTTGCTTCTGACTGCTGATGCTCGATATCGCTGCCGATCGGGCCGTCGTTCGACGTCTCTACGCGCGGGGGGTCATCTCCCGCGAAGCCCGTGATGAGGCGATCGACTGGCTGAGGCCGCGCGTCCAGTGGGCGCGGTGGTCGGCACTGTCGCTGCTCTTCATCGGCGTCGCGCTCGTGCTGGCCGGCATCGTCTGCTTCCTCTCGCTCAACTGGAGCCGGCTCAACGACACGACGAAGCTCGCGCTGCCGGCGGCGGGGATCATCGGGTGCCTGATCGGAGCGACGGGGACCGGGTTCCGGACGCTCGGCGGACGGCTCTGGATGCTCGGCGCCACGGTCCTCGTCGGCGCGGAGCTCGGCGTCTACGGCGACGTCACCCGGAGCGGCGCGCCGGAGTACCTTCTGTTCGCGTCGTGGGCCGCCTTCATCACGGCGTGGGTGGTTGTCTCGCGCTTCGCCGCGCAGTGGCTGCTGTGGCTCGTGATCATCAACATCGCGGTGATTCTCTTCTTTGACCGGCCAGGCTATCGCGACGCGACGGCGTTCACCGTGCTCGGACTGGTCGACGCCGCAGCGCTGGCAGGCTTCGAGTTTATCCGCTGGCGCGGCGGCGAGTGGGTCGCGAGGTGGTTTCTGCGCCTCGTGCAGGCCGGTGCGCTCTTCTACCTGACGACGTCGACGATGTGGCTGACGATTTCGAGGGAAGACGCGGGCGTCCTTGCGTGGCTGGGAGCCTTCTCCCTGCTGCCCGTGCTCGCGGGCGGCTACGCCTTCTACCGGACGCGCAGCGATCTCCTCGGTCTGACGCTGATCGCGCTGAGCGCATCCATGGCGGTGCTGACGCTGCTTGGCCGCGGCTGGTTCGAAATCACGCACGAGGCGTGCGCGTTCCTCGGCTTCGGTTTCGTCGTCCTCGGTGTCGTTGGCGGAGCGGTTTGGTGGCTCATGCGCGTCGGTCGGGAGATGAAGGAGGAGGCAGCGCGTGGATGAGCGGCCGACGATCGGGGCGCTGCTCGACCACCTTCGCGAGGAGGGGCTGATCGGCGATGGCGATCGCCCCAAGATCGAGGCAGAGCTCGCGGAAGACCGCGGGGTGCCGTGGTACCTGCAAGCGCTCATGGCCGTCGGCGCGTGGTTCGCCGCGATCTTCTTCGTCGTCTTTTTCGGAGCGGCGGGAGTCCTCGGATTCCACGACAACGCATGGATTCCCCTCGGCCTCATCTTGATTGCCGGGGCGACAGCCCTTCGCCGGATCAAGGACTGGCTCTTCCTTCAGCAGTTCTGCCTGGCGGTGAGTCTTGCGGGCCATGTCATGGCGATGATCGGGGCGGCGAATGTCGCGCACGGCCACGAGGTGCGCGCCGTGGCGGCGATGACGGCGGCGCTCTGTGTCGCGCTCTACGCCCTCTACACCGACCCGCTGCACCGCTTCCTCAGCGTGGTCAACGCGATCGGCTGGGCCGTCGCGCAGGTGCTCGAGATGAAGGAGCCGCACGCCATCCACGGGATTGTCTTCGCGCAGGTCGTCGGCCTCCTCGCGATCTTCACGCGGCGCCACGTGATGACGTCGCTCTTGCCGCTCGGCTACGCGCTTGCAGTGATGCTGCCGGGGTCGCTGATCCTGACGGCGCTGCCGGACATGAAGGTCGGGACGATCGACGCTCCGTCGCGCGCGGTGCTCACCGGCGCGGTGCTCTGGGTGATCATCTGGGCGGCGGGCGGCAGGATGAAGCGTGAGGCGATCGTGGTCGCCCTCGTTGCGGCGGGGCTCGTCGGCATCGTCGGCGTGGCAGGACTGATCGCCGGCGTCCTGCTGCTCGTGATCGGCTACGCGCGGTGGGACCAGAGGCTGCTGGGCCTGGGGGCGGCCTCCCTCGTGCTTTTCCTGATCGTTTACTTCTACGCGCTCTCGGTGCCCCTGGAACAAAAGGCGCCGGCGCTGATCGCCAGCGGTGGGGTGATGCTTGGCGCAGCGGCGTACGTGCGGCGGCGGTTCATGTCGGCCGGCGCGGCGTTAAAACCGCCGGCCGATCCCTAGCGTCAACGCAGGCTGGCCGTCGCCCAAGGGAATCTGGACGGAGAGGTCGATCTCCATCGCCGCCCCAGGCCGAACCGTGACTCCCGGCGTCAGCCACAGAAACGTACCGCCGCCATCCTCGCTCACCGCGGATCCGCCGGCGCGGCTCTTCCACTGCACGTCGAAGGCCAGGAACGGCTCGATCCAATCGGCCGCGGTCCAGGCCACGCCAGCCCGGTTGAAGATCGTGAACGCCGACTTCTGAGCCAGGAACGCACCCGGCGGCGGCTCGTCATCGTTATCGTTCAACGGGATCGAGAAGAGCAGCGTGTCGAATGCTCGGAAGAGCCCGCTGAACTCCGTCGCATACCCGACGCCGAGCTGGAGGTCGGTGGTCCCGCTTCCAAGAGGGATGATCTCCGCGGTCGATCCGGCGAACCGGTCGAGGTCCGCGTCGCCCGTCGGCAGCTTCATGCCGGCGATGAACGAGAGCCGGCGGGCGTCGAACAGTGGAGCGCCTTCGGCATCCCACGGCCGGAAGGTCACGCTCAGCGAGATGTCTCCGAGTCCCGACTCGTCGGTGTCCAGGGCGGGGGCATCTTCGAAGGTCTGCAGCCGCTGCATCGGGACGGTAAGGCCGACAGCCCACTGCGGGGTGAGCTGGGCGCTGGCCGAGAGGACGAGGGAGAGGTTCCGATGCTCGGCGTCGCGCCGGTCGTCAAAGTCGGAGTACTTGATCGCCGCTCGTGCGAACAGCGCGCCCGCGTTCGGCTGCTCGCCGCGTCCCGCGCTGCCGCCCGGCAGACGCCCTTCGGCGCAGGAGGGTCAGCCCTGGGCTTCGGCGCGGAGCGCGGCGGCGAGCAGGAATGCGACGGTCAGTATCGCTTTCATGGAGTGCTAACGCCGTCGGCGCCCGCCTGCTTCCAAGTTTCCGCGTTCCCCTCGTGGCAGAGCACGGTATGAGGGCAGAGTTGACTGCGGAGTGAGCGCGCATATAATCACCGCGCTCGTTTTTTCCCCGGTAGCTCAATGGTAGAGCGAGCGGCTGTTAACCGCAAGGTTCGAGGTTCGAGTCCTCGCCGGGGAGCTCTTCTGGACGATTGAGCAAACCTGACCGTCAGTGGTTAACGCCTTCAGGTCATTCTCGCTGGGCTCGTCGTACAGGTAGACCTGCACCTTGTCTTCGTAGCACTCCACTTTCTGGACGAACGTCTTGAGCAAGGCGCGCTTGTCCTCGTCCGACATCAGCTCGTAAACCGTGCCGAAGAACTTGAGATAGTCCTCCACCTTGCTCAAGTCCACTGCGGGCGCCACGTCCAAGGCCTGCTCTGTCGCGTGCAACTCGCTTTCGGCCCGTCCGATTTCATCTCGGAGACTGTCCAGTTCTGTCACGAGTTCCTTCGGCGACGCGTTCGCCCCCTTGATGAACTTCACGACGTTCGCCTGCTGAGCTTTGAGCTTGGCGAGCTCGGCCTGCTTGGCGCGCAGTGCGTCGACTTTGCCGCCGTGGTTGGCGTCTCGCTCTTGCTGTGCCAAGCGCACCGCCGCTTCGAGCTGCGTTTGGTTGCATGCGAGGCCTCGCACTTCGCTGATGATGAGCTCTTCCAGTTGTTCGGCGCGGATGATGGGGAGCCGGCACTCCTTGCTCCCGTCGTACATCGCGCGACAGCGGTAGTAGTAGTGGCGCTCGTCGCGAGCGAGGACGTAGTGCGGAATCAGCGCGCTCTCGCACAACCCGCATACTGCGAGGTCTTGGAGGAGGAACGTCCTGCAACGCTCGCGCTCTTGGCGGCGACGCGGCACTTCCTTCTTCAAGAGTTTCTGCACGCGTTCGAACTGCTCGAGCGAGATGATCGCCTCGTGCCTTCCTCGAAACTCGTGGTCCTTGATGCGAACCTTGCCCGTGTAAACGGGGTTCGTCAGCACGCCGTGGACGTGTCCTTTCGCGAAAGATGCACCGCCGCGCGTGACGCCCGCACGGCTCGTGTATTGCTTGGTGTGATACCCGCGCGCGTTAGCGCGCTGCGCGGTCAACCGCAAGCTGTGAGTTTCCTCGTACGTGTCGAAGATGAACCGTACGACTTCCGCTTCTGCTGCGTTGGGCGTGAGGACGCCCTTCTGCTCGCCCAGGTCGTACCCGAGGACTTGGCTGCCGTTCCACAAGCCTTGTTCGGCGCGCCAGTACATCTTTTCCTTCGTCCGCTCCGCGGTGAGTTTGCGCTCGAATTCAGCCAGCATCAGGAGGAGGCGCGTGATGAACTCGCCGTGAGGCGTGCTCGTGTCGAGCATCGGGTCGTGCCTGCTCGCAAAGCCGCAGTTGTGCTCGTTGAGGAAGTCTTGGAGGTTGAGGAAGTCCCTCAAGCTTCTGGAGAAGCGGTCCAAGCGGAGGAACACGATCATGTTGATGTCGCCGCGTTCAACGTCGCGCAGCATTCGCTGGAACGCCGGCCGGTTCGTGTCCTTCGCGCTCTTCGCTTCGACGTACGTGCGGACGTCCTTCCACGCTGGATCTCCTGGGTTGCGCCGCTCGTTCTTCTCCGCGACCAGCTTCTTGAGCACGTCTTCCTGCGTTTCTAGCGACGAGAATTCCTTCGACGCTTGACGGTCGCTCGACACTCGGACGTACAACGCACATTTCCACTCAGCCATTTTGCTGTCCTCCTTTTTTCATCATGCCAGCATGGCTGTCTACCGAGTGGGGGTGTCAACAGGCTTCTTGACGGCGCTTTCGATGTCGGACCATTTGTACCGCGCGAGCCGACCGATCCTCACGAGCGGGATTCCGACCCTTTGCGCCCAGCGCTGGAAGCTGCGCTCGCTCACGCTCAACCGCTCGGCGGCAGTCTTGGCTGAGACGAAGTCCGAGTTCATCGCCATCTCCAACTCCCGCGAATCCCGCAACATAGTCCTGCCCAAGACGAGCAAACGCGCGGCAAGAAGATCATCTGATAGCTCCCCGGCCGTGCGCTGCACGAACTGTTGACGCAAGTCAATGCCCACTACTTCTTCTTCGACTTCGACTGCGAGGAGTCCAACGGCAGGAACTTGATGATGTGCGGTTGCGGGCCGCCCACCCCGTTCTCCATCGCCACCTCGAGCTTCAACCGCTTCCCGATCAACTCCTTGACCTCGAAGCCTTCACTCCCGCCTAGGCCGACGACGTTGAGCAGGGCCAGCATGCGCCGCGCGGCGACCACGTTGGCGTGCACGAAGTGGTCGAACAACTTCGCCCTGCAACCCAGCTCGAACACCACCGTGGTCATCGCCGCGCCAGTCGCCTTGGACACTCCCTCAAACGCGTCCCTCACCACAGCCTCGTGCTCGCCCGCCAGCAACCCCGCGCTCCGCAACGTCTCCAAGGGATTCCACATACCGCCTCCAGTGTCTGCCGCGAACCTCCCCGCCGCCCTATGGCCGATCGTGGCAATCCCTCCTGGTGGCCCGGCTGCGTAACCTGTTGAAAGACAGGCGGTAACCGCCTCTCGCGGGTGTTTTCGGCGTGGGAGTTCCGGCAATTCACCCGACAAATCACCTGGCAAATTGCCTCAAGAGGCCCGCCACCTTTATAAACCTCCGCTCCCTCCCAGCAGACATGGGGGAAGCGACGAACAGCCCGATCAGGACGGCGAATATCCACGGAGGACAGATCAGCTACGTGGAACTCGCCAGCCCGATCTACGGCTACAAGGGCAAGCTGAAGCGCGAACTAGATGATGTCCATCGTGAGCTTGGGAACTACCTGCGTTGCAATGCAAACGAAATGCTTCGCTTCTGGTCGTTCGTGCCCGGCCGCCACAAGCGTTCGCTTCCTGAAGTGTGCCGGGACGTGACCGTCTACTACTGGCAACAGGATGGTAGCGTTGCGAACGCGTACCTCACAAAGCAGGAGGGTAAGCCTTTACCAGATTTCATCACGCACAGGGCTCTCGTCATGATTGCGGGCCAGCCAGATGCGACAAGCGGGCTCTACGAACTGCTGAGAGCAGAGTTCGCGATTCTCACGCCGACCGGGCAACTCCACGAAATGAGACCACGTCCTGGCTTCGTGTTTCCACCTTGGGAAACTCCCGGCCGGTTCACATTCAACTACCTCAACGACAACGGCCCCGACGCCTACACCGCGTACCAGAACAAGCGCCGCCTATAATCTCGGCAAGAGATGGAAGCGCACTCGCCCCAAATCCGCAGCATCGAGGAACTCACCCTCTCCCGAAAGGACAAGGCGATAGTCCTGCGCTTCACCCGAGTGAGCGGAGGAAAGCCCTGCCGAGATGTCATCCACATGAAGTTCACGGGCGACGGGGACAGTGAATGGATCTTTACCGCCCTGCATCACCTTGCCGCCGTTGACTCGATCACGGGACGCCAGTTCAGCGACCAGTTAAGGGCCGCCAAGGTCTGCGATAAGTCCCCCGAGCAGTTGTTCGAGGCGTTCCGCAACCTGAAACTCGTCACGGCTCAACTCGGCCCATCCTGCGAAGACGATGACGCAAAGCGAGAAGCCCTGCGCCACGACCCATACTTCGAGTACAAGTCCCTCAGCGGCAAGATCAAACGACCCTACCTGCCAGTGCGTGCCGACGCACGGTGGGCGCTCGTCGGCATGAGCACCCTTGAGAAACCGCAGCAAGAGCGAGACTACGAACTCGTCGTCTATCGACTCGGCGATCCCAAGCCTCTCAGCATTCGTGTCATTGATGAAACAGGCAAGGTCCAGCCTAGCGGACGACCGGCGCCGAGCTCGCCGAACAAGACGTCCGCCGCCACGGCTGCGATTCCTGAAAGCGCGCACGAGAGGAAAAACGAGAGCGCCGACATCCCCGCGCCCAGACCAGAAGCGACGAGCCCGCAGCCTCCGCGCAACGACCAACGATCACCAACGCACTCGAAGAGAAGCCGCCTCTCAAGGCTCTTGCTGGCATCAGCGGGCGTCGCAGTGATGGTGGTTGTCGGTGCCATTGCGATGAAGTCGAGAGTCCTGGCTCCCGGCGTGGCGGACGTGCGTGTAACTCTCAAGATCGAGTTCGAGAGCGTGCACGTGGTGAGACTGGCGATTGGCGCGGCGCAGCTCGCGAGTCGGAAGCCCGCCCTCGGCGATGCCGGCATCTTCTACTTTGCTTGTCGAATGGACGCTAACCGCGATTTCCACGTGACGTCGGCAGAACTGAGCAATTGGTTGTCTGCGTCACTTCCATCGCCAGTCGACATCCCCTACGTGACTAGACCTGCGCAGGGCAGTGCTCTCGAATACACGCCGCCTGTTTATCTTTACGATTCGGAGGGGGATCTACAGCGGATGAGCGCGCTCATCGTCGAACACGCAGCGCTTCGCAGGGAAGCTCCCGACCTTGTGTTTCAGCACTACGTGAAGGAGTGGTGGGCGCAGGAGTTGAGGGGAGCGAAGCCGGGACTGCCCGTTCGCTTCGCAAGGGCGGACGTCGACGAGTATCAACATCGCCTTCAGCGGTGGAAGGCAGGAGAAGAAGACCCGCTTCCGAAATAGCAACTTTGAGGGTGTCGACCATGAGTTCGTTTCGCGTCTGGATCGTTTGTCCGAGGTGCAGCGAGCACTACGATGTCACGTTTGATGGCCCGCCGGGGGACATGCCGTGCTTTCGCTGCCATTCCGTGATTCCGGCGGCGGCGATGTCTGCGCAGATTCAAGCGCAGGGGAAGGGTTACGAGATTGACAACCAGATCACTGTGGACGCGACCAAGCGTCATGATCACGCGGCCGACCATTTCCCGGCGGTGCTTTCGTTCTTCGGCGAGTCTTCTCGCGACCTGCAAGTCGGCTACTGCCAGGTCTGCGGGGAGTCTGCCGACTCGTTGGAGAAGTGCCGGTTGTGTTTTCGCTGGCAGTGCCGGAAGTGTCGGTACGGTCCCGAGACGACCTTCGCTGATGGCCCCTTCCGCTTGACGTTCAGGTGCCGCAAGTCGTGCGCGAGAAGAGCCAAGGACTTGTTCGAGTTCCCCGGCGCCAAGATGTGACACAATTGTTAGTGCCCCCATGCAAGAGTCCGTCAAGTGGAGAATGCCGGAGCCGGGCGCGAAGTGTTCTCATTGCGCCTTATCGGCGGTGATCGTCGTTCGGCGCGAAGGCGGGCAAGAAGTCGCGTTGTGTGCGGTCTGTGCGCCGAGCGTGCCTCGGTGGGCGCCGTTGGTCGATGATGTTCAATCATGCGAGGCGTGCGGGGGAACTGCTGATGGCACGCCGATGATACAGGACGGCAGGCAGCTTCACTTTTGTAGCAACCACGCCAGCAGTGATGGCCTCGCAATGGCGGAGGCGCGGATCGACGAGGCTGTTGCCGCGCGCGGCTCCTTCACGAAGGCGCGGGCCGGCGTGTACCTCGTCACGACCGCAGCAATCGCCTTGGGCCTCGCATGGTGCTGGATCAACGGTGGGTTGATGGGCGCAGTTATGGAGATGGACGGGCTTGTCTTGTTAGTCAGCGCGGTCTTGCTTGTCCTCTTCTGCACGTTGTCGTGGGCGTATGTGACAGCGTGCCCGGTCTGTAAGCGGTGCTGGGCGAGAGAGTTAGTCGATGAGGATGAACTTCGGCGCGAGGACGGATACAAGACTGTGCGTCGGCGTGACGTCATTTCGAACCGTTCGGGACGAACGATCGGTTACCGCCACCGTCGAGAACAAGTGCACGTCGTCCGAATCACGACCGAGAAGTTCTGGCATTGCACGCGGTGCGACCACGAGTGGTCCACGGAGCACGTCTCGGAGCGAGAGGGATGATCCTCGGTGCCAACCCAAACGACGTTGCCCTTTGCGACGGCGTTGACTTGAGTCAACACACAGGCGAGCCGACCTTCACGGTGATGCCCCCATCGAGCAGCCCGCTACAATCACTCTTGTGGATTGGAGGTAGGGCTATGCCACGGATTGGCGAGTGGGATGGTCCGTTTGAGTTGGCTGAGGACGCGAAGTTCCCTGGACTTCAAGAAGTCTCGGGCGTGTACTGCGTGATGGTTTCGGATGAGGTTGATGCCGACGAAGTAGAGCGTATCCTCGGCTACAGGAATCGAATTGTCGACTTCGGCTCCGGGTACATTGGCGAGCGTTTGGAAGCTCATGCAGACCCGGATTCGACTTCTGGTGACGAGGAAATCCAGCAGCTCATCGAAGATGGCGTGCCGCTCGAGTGCCACATCCTGCCGATCGACGACGTGACGGAGAAGCAGCTCCGCGGGTATGAAGGAGATCTCATCGACAGCTTCCACGAGGAATACCGTACGCGGCCGATGGCGAACCAAAAAACGCCGAGTGAGGGAAGGAAGGCGCTCCCGCGCAAGTACTTCGATATAATCGGCGAAGGAGCACTCGCGTAATGGTGGCGTTGACTTGAGTCAACGTCAACCGATTCGAAGCGGCCTTCAGGGAACTAATTCGGAGCTGGCGTGGAAGAACTGCTCAAGTCGCTGTACGAGAAATTCCTATTGCGGGATGTTCTCGGCAAGGTCACGCCCGGTGCCCTTGCGACGACCGCAAGCGCTTGGGCGCTGGGCTATGCAACCCCGCCACTGCTGACGACACTCAAGGACTGGAACTGGTACGCCCTCGCTCTCATTCCTGTCTTCTATCTCGTCGGGGTAGCCTTGCAGATAATTGGCGAGTTCCTCGGACTACACAGCGCCGCTCCATATCCGAAAGCGATACTCCTAGTACCAACGCGCAAAACATGGCGGCAAGCGTACGATGATTTCTCCAGCAGACTGTCGCTGATTCGCAGAGCGACATCTGCGCAGTGGCCGCCAGCGGCACAAGAGCAACGAGAGCGATTCGTGTATCTCAAGGAGGGCTGCGGCAACATGGCGCTTGCATTACTCCTGCTAGCCTTGGCTCGACCTGCGTGGATGGCGCCTCACGCGTTTGGCCAACAGTCATTCCTGCTCGCTCTCGGTGCACTTTTCATGTGGCTATCGCACGTCATTCATGCCCGACGCCAAGCGACATTCGAAATCAAGACCCTCAGTGAGGCAAGCCCCGCGCTGGCGCAGCCGAATGAGTGGGAGGCCATGCGTTTGCGACTCGACATCGGAACCTGCTGCCGATGGCGCTACGGCGTACTGTGGTGGCTACTCATAATCGGTCTGGTTGTCGGTGTGGCGATGATTCGCTTCCCGTAGCACGGTGGAGGCACAGTGATTACGGTGTTGCGTCGAACGACCCAGGACGGCTACGAGTTCATCCTCGATGGCCACCGAGTCTTCGTCAGTTTCGAGACTGAGTACGCGTGGTATTCACCGCAAGGGCTGAGCGCGACGCTGGGCGCTGTGCTCTTCGAACATGTCGCACGCATCCTTGCCGGTCCTCCTACTCAAGCGGGACGTGCGGCGCAAGTAGTCGACGGAATCACGAAGACCGTCCTCTGGCAAGGCCAAGTCTAGCGTCACTGCTCGACGTTGCAATCTCGCCGAGAGTCGACGCGAGTGCTGTCCGCGGCGCACATCGACAACTATATATAGAAGGACAACTTTCTCAATTCTCGGAGTCCCACTCGTGGCCGTCGCGTGCGACGCGCGAAGGGTTCGCTGTTCAGCTTCTAGGGCGTCCGGCCCCGGCGTTCTAGCAGTTGAAGTGTGTACGCCCGGAAGTGGTTGGATTCGGGGACGTGGCTTCCCCCTTTCCGCGGGGCGCGGTCGGAGCAGCCGTTTCGGGCCACCGGTGGTCAACCATCAGCGTTGCTACTTGATCAGCCGGTCGTCCGGCCTCGGCGTCTACATGGTTCAACTGCCTACGCCCGCTCTTCTGGGGTGTGATGGCGCGCACGCCAGCGCTATGCGCGCTGCGTGGCCCGGGCCAGAGATGGGACATCCACCACTTGAAGAAGCCACGCCACTGTCAGGATCATGCGCGACATCCACGATTACCCGGGGCGTTACTCGCTGATGCGAGCCGCCGTTGAGAAGTCTCATCTAGACAAGGCTTCGAAGTCGCTTGTTCTCGAGTTCGACGCGCTTCTCGCGGCCAAGAGGTTCTCGTTGCCCCGCAGGATCAAGTACTTGGAGATCCTGCGGTTGGTCGGGGTCGCGATCGGCAAGCCGTTGAACAAGGTCTCGCGTGATGACCTCATGCGGTTCTTCGGCGACCTTGACGCGCGGCCGTTGAGCGCGTGGACGAAGAACACGTACGCCGTGCTTGTGAAGCGGTTTTGGAAGTGGCTGAAGGGCTTGGAGGGCATGAAGGACTATCCGCCGGAGGTCTCGTGGATTCCAGGGACGATCCCGCGCAGCCAGGTGCCCTTGCTGCGACCCGAGGTGTTGCCCGATGAGAAGGACGTTGTTGCCATGCTTCGTGCGACGAAGCATCCGCGCGATCGCGCATTCATCAGCGTCCTTTGGGAGACTGGCGCTCGAATCGGTGAGCTCGGCAACCTGTTGGTACGTGACGTCGTCTTCGACGACGTAGGCGGCATGCTCAACGTCGTCGGAAAGACTGGCGCGCGCCGAGTGAGGATTCTCCAGAGCGTCCCGGACGTCTCGAACTGGCTCAGCATTCACCCTTTACGCGAGCAGGCCGATGCTCCTCTCTGGGTGACTATGTCTAACAACAGTCGCGGCAAGCCGATCGCATACCCTGCGATGCGGAAATTCCTCCGCGAGGCGGCAGCGCGCGCGGAGGTCAAGAAGCGCGTGAACCCTCACGCGTTCCGTCACGCTCGCGCTTCTCACTTGGCAAACCATCTCACCGAGTTCCAGATGAACCATTACCTGGGCTGGGTGCAGGGCAGTGGGATGCCCGGCACGTACGTCCACCTCTCCGGCAAGGACACGGATAACGCCTTGCTGAAGCTGAACGGGTTGAAGCCGAAGGACGAAGACAATAGGCAGAGCGAGCTCAAGCCGCGCGTCTGCGTTCGGTGTACGACGTTGAACCAGCCGGACGGTAGGTTTTGCAGGAAGTGCGGCGGTGGTCTTGAGCTCGCCGCGACTCTCCGCGCAGAAAGCGAGAGGCGGGAGAGCGAGGAATTGATGGCGCTCGTGTTGAAGGACGCGGATGTTCAGAAGGTCGTGCAGGAAGCCTTGCTCAAGCTGAAGCTCAAACAACCGTTGACTTAAGTCAACGATAGCGGTCCTTCCGTGGGACATCGTCCTTAAAGGCGCGCGCCACCAATCTACTGGCTTGTGAGGTGGGTATTCATGGCGGAAGTGAAAGAGGAAAAGGAAGGCGAGCACTTGCCGGAGTGGATTGAGATCTTCGACGAGTTGAAAGATGAGGCCGACGCGGCGTATCCCGACGGCAGGGTGCGCGTTCTCGTGCCGAAGCGGCGCAAGAAGCCTAGCGAATGAGTGCGGCTGCGAGCGCGAGGGATCTACTCGGCGCTCGGGTAGGCCACGAGCATTGAGAGAAGCAGCGTGGTCAGCGCCAGCAGGACTACGAGCCAGTCCGTGGGCAGCAGGAATGCCGCGGTGAGAACTGCGGCCAGAGTCGTGAGCGCCGTCACCGACGCGTACTTGATGCCGTACCAGCGTGTCGAAAGCGCGACTGAGAGCAGGAGAACGCTCACGCCAATGACAAGGGCCACGAGCGTCAATGGCGTCGTTGCCATGTTCTCGATCGCGTGCAGCCCAGTGGTGAGGCCAGTCGTCGCTGGCGTGACAACCGCGGCTATCGCTGTGATGGCGACGGCCAACACACTGAGCACGCCAATAGCTCCCGGCGACACTGTGCGGACGCGTGGGACCGTGGGAGGGATGAACCCTAGACGCCGCAAGTATTGGATTTCTTTTCGCGTGGCGTTGGCCACGAATTCGATCATGCTTCGGTAGCCGAGAATTCTGTTGGTCGCGATGTATGTCACGTAGTCCGTCACTTCTTCTGGGAGCTTGATTCGCACGTACGCTTTACGCATGCGGTATTCGGCCTCTCTTCTTGTCCACTTGCTTCAAGATCTCCTTGCCCTCTTTGGTGAGTTGGTAGATGCGCGCGCGTGGGCGAGACGGCGTGAGGCATTCGATCAGGCCCCACGCAACGAGGACCTTGATGGTGCGCCGCGCGTTGGATCGCTCCAGGCGGCACAATCGCGCCAGGCTTCGTTGGTCGACTTCCTCACCGTTGAGTGCGCGGAGCACGCGCTCCTTGCAAGGGCTTGCCAGTATCTCGCTGACCATGTTCCAAAGCATACTGTTGGGTCGGCCGGCGTGTTGATATGCGTTGCCGTCACGTTGTTGGCACGTTGTTGTCGGAAGCGTGTCGTCGTGACTATTCTCGAATGGTTTCTGCATCTATTACCACCTCTTGCCACAGCCCCACGAGCTTTGGGAACTCATGCTGCGAGTGTCCGCCCCCTCTTGCCATGTTCCTGTGCTGGGACATTGCGAATAAAAACAAGTGTCCTTCCGCACCGAGCCATGACCGCGCAACTGGACGCGATCGAAGGGGGTGAAGTATGTGCCGGCGGACGAGCCGCGCAGGTCAACTTTCGCGCGATGGCGATTCGACGCGTAGCGACATTGCTAGACGCGTCGCTAGCCGTCGGCCCCGAGTTCGCTCCTCTGACCGTGCAGCTCTCTGGATTAGCGCAAGCCATCGTCCAACGCCTCCAACACCTGCTTGTCACGTTGATAGAGCACGAGCGATCGCAGGAGCACATCGTTGAAGAGCTCGCGAAGAACCAGGAGCGCGTGTTGGAACTGCCCCCGTTCAACTATCTTGAGCCGCGGGAGATTGCGAGCGCGCGCCAAGGAGCAGAGAAACTCCGCGCGAAGCTCGGCGAGGAAGCACGCGAGGAAACGCGGCAGTGGCTGAAGACGCTCGGAGAGGAAAAGCTGACCATCGCGGAACTGTTCACCGAGTACGAGCACCTGTTGAGCAAGCTCGGCATCGCAGCAGAACACGCGCGCGTCGCTCCCCGCCTCGCGGACCTGTTCGCATTCATGCAAGAACCACCATCAACGCCCGTCGTCCTGATAATCACGCCAATGGAGGTGAAGCCGCCAGCAAAGCGCGTCCCATGATGTTCGACGAGTTCGAAGAACTGTGCAAGAAGCTCTCCGCAATCAAGAAGCGGGACTATTCGAAGTACGTGACGTTGTGGCTGCTCTCAACGCCGAAAGACCGCGACGAGCTGTCGAGCCTGCTGGAACTTGAACACCAGAAGCACAAGCGTGACGAGTTGTGGCTCGCGCCCCCACCCGACGATGGGAAAGGCAACGGCATCGCGCTCGGTCGAGTTCTATGCCAGGAGGAAGAACTGCACGAGTTCACCCTGAGCCGACAAGACCTGTTGCGGCACGTGACGATCTTCGGCCACTCTGGCAGTGGCAAGACCAACCTCGGCTACTTGCTTTTGCAAGGACTGCTTCGAGATGGGATGCCGTTTCTGGTTTTCGATTGGAAGCGCAACTACCGCGACCTTCTCGCGATGAAGCACGAAGTGGACGTCTACACAGTGGGCCGCGACGTTCGACCGTTCCGCCTCAACCCCCTGGTGCCACCGCCTGGAACGAGCGCCGAGACTTGGCTCAAGAAAATTACCGAGGTCATCGCGCGCGCGTACTACGTCGGCGAGGGAGTCATGAGCATTCTACATCGTGGCATAGACGCTATGTATCAAGAGTTCGGCGTATACCAAGGCGTGCAGACGCGCTGGCCCACGCTTCAGGACGTAAAGGCGTGGATAGAGGGCTACGTTGCCAGGGCCAGCATGAAGGAGATAAAGGCGCAATGGGTGGCGAGCACCCAGCGCACCCTGCAAAGCCTGTGCTTTGGCGAAACAGACCAGGTGCTCAACGTCCAACAGTCCACGCCAGTGGACCAGTTGCTCTCCCGGCCAGTCATCTTGGAGCTTGACGCTCTTGGCGAGGCAGACAAGAACCTCATCGTCGAAACGCTGCTCTTGTGGATTCACCACTACCGCATGCAGGAACGCGAGCGCGAACAGTTGAAGCACGTCATCGTCATCGAGGAAGCGCATCACGTCTTGCGCCACGAGGAACTCGGAGTCAAGGAGAGCATCCTCGATGTCGTGATTCGCGAGATTCGAGAGCTTGGCGAAGGCATCGTCATGATGGACCAAAGTCCAGCGCAGTTCTCACAGAACGCCGTCGGCAACAGCGGTACGAGCTTCGTGTTCGCCCTGAAGGACAAGACCGACGTGAACACCGCCGCCAACTTCCTGCTATTGGAAGGAGAGGAGAAGCACTACCTCAATCTGCTGGCAGTCGGAACGTGCGTAGTCAAATGCCAGAGCGAGTACCGCAAGCCGTTCCTCCTGCGAGTACCCCACATCCGCGTCCCAAAAGGAGAAGTGCGCGACGAGCACTTGTGCGGCCTGGAAGGCGTGCCCGAGACGCTCGCGAAAGGCGCGATGGAACTGTACGCGGCAATGCGCGAACTCCAAGAACTCAAGGAGATGTGGAACGAGAGTCCTTCCGGTGATTCCGAAACGGAAGAACCCCCTCCAAACCAGCAGAGCTCGGACTCGGGTTCTTCCGATGTGGAAAGGATAGTGGAGCAATTGGACGACTTGTCGATCAGGTTTTTGAGGGACGTGCTCGCACGCCCGATGGCTGGCCTATCGAGTAGGTACGCGAAGATGGAAGTCAGCGTGCGCAATGGCAACAAGACCAAGAACTGGCTTGAGGAGCAGGGAGTCATTCGCATTGTTAGCGTCAACAAGGGAGACGCTACCATCAAGCTTGTGGAGTTGACCGCTCTCGGCAAGCGCCTCGCCCGCCGCGCCTTCCCCGACTGGCGCGTGACAAAGCAATTGCGCGGCGGCGCCGAGCATCGCTACTGGCAAGACCGCGTTGCCACCGCGTTGGAAAGCGAAGGCCTTGAGGTCGAGCGGGAGAAGAAGCTCAACGGCGACTCGGCCGACGTCGTCACGAAAGACACTGCCATCGAGGTCGAAACCGGCAAGAGCAACATCCGCAAGAACATCGAAAAGAACCTCGAAGTCGGCAACGACGTGCTCGTCCTACCGACGAACAAGAAGGCGAGGAAGAAAGTCAACCGCGTCCTGCGACGTTGACTCGAGTCAACACCGGCGCGATCACGCTATGCGTGCTCACGCTTCAGGAGCCGGAGTGGTTGCAGGCTCATTATCTGCCGTTCCAGTTTGTCGGTCTGCCTTGTCAAGGCGCGTTTGATGCTCTCCCGGGTCTTCTTCTCACCGTCGGCGAAGGCCGCATTGTTCCGCTGCACGCCAGCACGGAGGCGCTGAAGTTGGACCAAGAGCTCCCCAAGGTTCTTGGTCAGGACGCTGGCGACCTCCGCGCGAACGGCAGTCCGCAATTCGCGCTCGGACCAAGACCTGCTACGCCTACCATCCTCGGCGCGATCCAAACGAAGTTGCATTGCAGAGATCGTGGCGTGGAGAGCCTTGATGACTTGCTCTTGGCGTCGCAGCTGCGCCTCGCGTTCTTGAAGAACGCTCGCGAATTGCTGGTTCAGTTCAACCACCTTGACGCGGATCGCGAGTCTCGCGATTCCGGCGCCAACGGCAAGCCCCACGGCTATCACGGCGGCGTAAATCCCAGAGGTGGACTCGCTGGTGCCATCCGCGCGAGTGCTCGCGCACGAGAGAACGATGAAGAGGGAGAGTGCTGCCACTGCGACCTCCTACCCCCCTCTGGCAATATCTACACGTGTGCAAATGGATCTGAGGACTAGAATCGCACGGCGAGGGGACGTACGTCGTATTGGTTAACCACGTGATAGAAGGTGGAGAGGTAGACATTCTTGCCATGCTCGAGCCGCATCAGCGTGGGGACGCTATGCCCCGTGATCTGCGCCAGAGCACGCAGCGAGACGGTCCTATTAGCGCGGCAGCGCCTCCCAATGCCTTCCAGAGCACAGCCATCCGCAGGCCCGCTATTCCGAGGCCGGACCATGTACAAGATGTGGACGTCGAGAGCGTCGAACATTGCATCGACGGTGTGCAGTAGCGGGCAGACCTCGCTGTTCTCAACGCTATAGACGGTTTGGAAGGGGTATTTGCCTCTCCTACCTACATCCGCGAGCGTGTATCCCAAGTCCAGCCGGCGTTGTTTCAAGAGCCTTGTGACGTCTTCGGCTTCTCGTGGGTAGTGCCAGGTTGCCATTCTCGAGTGGGAACACTCGCTGGCTTTTAAGGCTTTCGGGTCCTCGGGCGGGTCACAGAGCTTAAAGCCAAGGTGCGCCTTCTAAGGTCTGTTGTTTTTTGACTCAAGTCAAAGCTTAGCCCTTGCCGCTTCACTGCTGCTTCGGTTACGAATTCCGCTGTTTCACTACAGCCCCACAGGCGAATCGTTCTCGTTAGTTACCACCCTCTTCAACCGCGCCTTGTCGCGACAAGAATACCCCGCCCTCGTCGGAGATCCCGCCATGCACCCGTATCCACGCGAACCGACCGAGTATCACGCTGCTCGAGAGTGTCTTGAGAAAACGCTCGTCGTCGAACAGTACCTGCTCCCGTTGCTCCAGCACCTGGACGTTCCAAATCAAGTGCTCGTCGAGTTCAAGCGACGTTGGCGCAAGGCCAATCTCGCCGGCAAGAACTTCGAAGCCCTCCTAGCCATCGCTCACAGACACCACATCACGATCCCAGTACACGCGACGGAAGACAGCCTGCGAGCACTCATCTTGGACGCCGAGTCTCAATGAAAGGACGCAAGGATGACCAAAGACTTTCGCGAGTTCGTTTTCCACGCCACCGGCAAGGACACCAAGCTCGCACCGCTCAGCATGCTCGACCTCATCGACAACTTGACCGCCCAACTCGAACGCCTTCACGCCATCGCTGAACTCCTCGACCGTGCCGACGACGATGTCGACCACCGCACCCTGTCCGGCACCAGCAGTCTCCTCGCAGACATCGAAGCCTGCATTCGCGCCATCCTCGACCACGCGCCCCGTTGAACAGCCACAGCTCCCCACTTTTTCTCGAAAGGAGGTGATTCCCTTGTCCCACGTCGGCCACTTCGAACCCTTCACGAACCCGTTCACCGGCCAACTCCTTACGCACATCCGCTGCGGAATGTGCAGAGCTCTTCTCCCGCTTCCCGGCGACTACCCACTGCAAGTCGAGCGCGAAGATCCCAACGCGATCATCATCGACCTCACCGGCCCCAACGTCGCGCAACACGACGTCCGCATCGTCAAGCCCATCTGCTGGCACCACACCAACTAACAGAAAGGAACTCTTCAATGGCCACGGACAACGTCGTCAAGGAGTACGCCAACATCGGCAAGTACAAGGTCCGCCTCATCCAGACGAACAGCCACCAGGCCATCGACATCAGGGAGTACGTGGAAAACGAGCAGTTCACCGGGTTCACGCGCAGGGGCGTCCGCATCATCGTCGGCGCTGACACCGTCGCCCTCCAGAACATCCTCGCCGAACTCGCGAAGAAGGGAGGCAAGAAGTGAGCGAGGACGCTCATTACGGCTGCCCAAAATGCGCGAGCAAGGACTTCCACACAACGCAAGACGTCACGCAGTACGGCACCGAAGTCGTGCATTGCACGTTCACAAGCAGCGAGCCTGATGGTGAGTCCGATTACGAGATCACAGACTACGGCGATTTCGACACGACCGACAGCGAGACCGGCGACGTCGATGACAACAAGACGTGCGCCGACTGCGGCCACGAGTACACCACGCCCACGCATTACGGACCCGCGAACACCGTCGAAGAAATCGCGGAACGCTCCAACCTCCCGCTCAACACGATGAAATCCCTCGCGTGGTTGTTCGCAACGCTCTCGCACGCCTCGATCATCACCGTCCAACAAGAACCGCACGCCCTACTCATCGACGCAACGTCGCGCACCATCAAGAAAGGCAGTGGCAATCACTCCTGGACTGTCTATTCGTGCAGTCGGTGCAACGCCGAACTCGAGCACGACAAGCCCCGCACGCGCCAAGCCTACCAGCCGAACCCCGCCTCGTACGCCGGCCGTGACAAGGTCTACGACAACCGCCAACTCCCCGTCATCGTCAAGGCCAACCTCTGCGCGCAATGCGCCTAGAAAGGAAAAGTGACATGCACCTCTCGCTCGGGAAAGTCTATGCCACTCCGGAAGCGCTCCACGTCATCGAAGAAGCCGGGCACGAAGTAGTCGAGTTCGTCGTCAAGCACAACTCTTGCGATTGGGGCGACGTCTGCGAAGAAGACCGGAAGCTCAACGACCTCGCAGTCCAGAACGGCGACCGAGTGCTCAGCGCATACACGCTTCGCAATGGAGCCCGCGTCTGGGTCATCACGGAAGCCGACCGCTCGTACACGACCGTTCTCTTGCCACACCAATACTGAAAGGAGGAAGACCGCAAAGCCCAGCCCAGTCACGTTTTTCTACAACACGAGAAAGGAACTCTCGCAATGACCACGGCAACGGAAGTGAAACCGGCCAACGGCTACCAGCTCGTGCCCATCGGGAAGCTCCAGAGCAACCCCAACCAGCCCCGCCAGACCTGGGACAACGGAGACGACGAGGAAGGCAAGACCAAGCTCGAACGTCTCGCGGAGAGCATCAAGGCCGAAGGCATCCTCCAGCCCCTCGTCGTCACGCCCAAGAACGGCCACTACCTCATCGTGTGCGGCGAGCGTCGCTACCGCGCCGCCAAGCTCGTCCAGCTCGCCGAACTCCCGTGCATCGTCCGCGCCAACCTCGACGACAAGGCCATCCTCGAGCTCAGCATCACGGAGAACCTCCAGCGCGAGGACCTCACGCCCATCGACGAAGCCAAGGCCATCAAAGCCCTCATCGATAAGTGCGGGTACAGCCAGCACCAGGTCAGCAAGCGCCTCGGGATCAGCGTCGCCAGCGTCAACATCAAGCTCAGCCTCCTCAACCTCACTCCCGACCTCCAGAAGGACATCAAGAAAGGCCAGCTGAGCGAAACCCAAGGCCGCGAGATCATCCGCGCCGCGAACAAGGTTACGCCCGACAAGCGCAACACCGTCATGCAGTCCATCCGTGAGAAGCTGGCGAAGGCCAAGGCGGAGAAGCCCAACCTGTCGACCAAGGATGTCAAGACCATCGCCAAGCACACCGTCAAGACGGCCAGCACGGTCAAAGGCACGCCCGCAGGCCACAAGCCGAAGGCCATCACGCCCCAGGAGAAGCAGTTCGCGAGCAAGTTCGCCAAGGCCATCACGCTCGTCGACAAGACGCTCTCCCAGTTCGCCGGTGTCGACTCGCGCTTCGGCGACGTCATCCACCAGGTCACGCCCAAGACTGCAGACACGCTGCGCAAGGCCAACCAGCACACCACCAAGATGCTCGAACTCGTCAACGAGGCCAAGCGCCGCGCCCTCGCCAGCAAAATCCAGTAGTCGCATCTCTGAACGTCACGCCACGATCTTCAACAACGGGGACACTCTGTCTTCTCGCAACGAGAAACGGCGGAGTGTCCCCAACCCCCTTTTCTCTGGAGAACCCAATGTTCGAAGTCTCTCGCAAGTACCTCGCCGACGCGCTGCGCAACGCCAGCAAAGTCAGCCCCAAGCACACGTCCATCCCGCTTCTCAAGTGCGTCCACATCATCGTCGACAAGGACAGCCTCACCCTGCACGCTACCAACCTCGAACAACACCTCGTCGAAGTCATGCCCATCATCGGCTCGAGCCAGCCCGCAAACGCGTGCGTTCCCCTCATCCAGCTCGCCAGCATCATCAACAGTTACCTGCACGACGACGTCCAGCTCGATGTGCACCCCGGGCACGTCACCATTGGCGCCACGAAAGTCCCGAGCCTGTCCCCTGATGACTTCCCTGCGAGGCCGCGAGTGAACATTCACGCCACGGTCGAACTCCCAGACGGCTTCAACGCTGGCCTGCGTTTCGTGAAGAGCGCTGTCAGCGATGAACCGGCGCGTCACGTCCTTCAAGCCCTCCTGTTCGACTTCACGAACGGCAACCTCGTCGCCAGCGACGGCACTAGGCTCCACCTCGCCAAGATTTGGCAGCCCAGCAAGCACGGCAAGCTCATCATCCCGCCATCAGCGTTCAACGTCGACACTGCCACCGCCATCGGCATCCCCAAGCCCAACGGCGAGGCGAAGCAAGTCAGCATTAACCTGCCCAACGCCCGCCTGTACACCTCGACTATGGACGGCCACTGGCCTGACTACACCCAAATCCTGCGCGAAGACCACACGCTGACAGCCGTCGTCGACCGGGAAGAGTTGCTCGTCGCGGTGGAGCAGTGTCTGCCCGTGCTCACCGAACGCGTCAACGCGTGCACACTCCACGTCAACAAGCACCTCGAAGTCAGCGCGAAGAACGACACGGCCGAATGCTCCAATCACATCGCAGCGCACGTGGAAGGCAACAAGCTCACGGTGAACGTGAACGCGCACAAGCTCCTCGACACGCTCCGCACCATACCAGGGGAGGCAGTCGTGCTGGCGTTCCGCAAACCCGAAGAGGCAATCCACATCTACAGCGAGGACGAGCGGTACCGCGCGGTCATCATGCCCCTCAACAGGCCCGGATAGCTTGACGTTGAAGAAGGGAAAGTGGAGGAACCCTTCTTCACGCACAATTATTTTCTATATGGAAAATATGTTGAGTGCCCTGCGCGCAACAACAGCCGCCGGGGGCTTGACTCGCGGCGAGAGCGAGATTAACCTGCCATGGTCGTTCAGGAGGTTGACCATGCCGAATTGCCCCATACACGGCTTGTGGTGCCCTGGCTGTTCGCTGGCGGGCGCGGACGTGAAGTTCTGGGAGCGCCCCCTCAAGGATGGGGGCTTGATCTACGGGGTGACCGGGGATGGGACGCACACGCACGAAGGAGTTGACAAGGAAACCGGTCGCCCGTTCGTCCTCGTGAAGGTCGAGAAGACTGGCAAGCACGTTTTGCGCTGGGACTTTTAGCCCTCAAGACCTAATTAGCGCGTTCTAGTCGGCTGAGAAGCAGGCGTGTCTCGGCCAGCAGTGTTTTCTTGTCTCGCTTCAGCGTTCGAAAGCCGGGCGAGTCCGATTCGCGGCCGTAGTACACCTCGTAGTCGGAGAACTCGCAGAGCACGAACTCGACGGCATCGCGGAGCGGTCCAGACAAGTCCAGAGTAATGTCGCGCTCCCCTTGCACGAGCGGAAGAACAAGGCGAAACAGCCCTCGCGCCTTCTTCTCTCGAAGTTCTTCTTCAGGCGAATTCAGGAACCTCCTCAAGCGCGACACAATTGCGTTGTGCAAGTACTCACCAAGCTCCTCGCTGGAAAGGCACTTGGAAAGCGTATTGCGATCCACCGTCCCATCTGCCTTCCCGTGCCTGTTCGCGTGCATGCACGCAACCAATGCGATGTGCTTGATAAGTCTTTCGCCTGAACGCGTTGACTCAAGTCAACGTCGTGGCGGAAGCCGGCGCTTCCTTTTCACGGGTGGCGGCTGAGGCTGTGAAGCCTCCCACCAGCCGTTCTTCGCGTTGATCCACGCGGTGTTCCGCTCGACGAGTCGTTGGACGTCTTCCAGCGTCAGGCGTCGTAGTACGCGGAAGTTGAGGGTCGTGGTTGTCCTGGCCGACAAGAAGTCGAACGCGTCCTTTTCGGATGTGAGGCTCGGCACCATGAACTGTCGGCGTGCTCCGCACTCTGGGCATTGTCCTCGTCGGTACTCGAGGTCCAGGAGGCCGCACACCCATTTGCAATTCTCGCAGCAGATGTACTTCTGGCAGAACAACCCCGCGATTCCAAGAGGAATGCAGCCCAACGGCATCGCAATCACCATCCAGAACGCCAGCGCCGGAGCACTCTGGTCCTTGCTCGACGAGTAGAAGAGCCAAACGAAGCCGAGGTACGCGCCGACGGCGAGGAGATAACAAGCTACCAGTGCGATCTGCTTGGCCGGATGGTACGTGAACGTGTACCTGAACAACGTGCTTTCCTCCGAAGCCGCGATCACGGCGCTGGGCGCCGGGGAACCCCCATGCGCCTTGGTGCGGTCTGCGCAACATTCGTTGGTTTGCTCCGCGCTGGAACTCGTGCCTTTTGGTGTGCGTTCGACACCGCGGAGGTGTGCCGCCAGATGAGGAATGCCATGACGAGCAGCAAAGGCGCGGGACCTATGACGACGAAGGGCGTGTATGAGCCAAGCACTGCCAGCACAACTACGACTTGCAACATCATCCACGCTGTTCCCGCGGCGAGCGTCCAAACTATGCGACCGTGCGTGATCAGCATTGCGATGCCGCCAAGGATGATGAGGGCGCTCGCCAGCAGCTGGGAGCCGCCGGCGAACTGTAACGAGCCGAGAATTGGCTCGGCCTGACTCACTGCCCGTTCGACCTTGTCCGGATCCGTGCGCCAATCTCGTATGCCTCGCGTCATGTCAATCCTGAACTCCAGTCCGCGGGCCATGTCGCGGAGGACAAGGCCGCCATAGATGAAGGATGCTCCGACGATGATTCCGAAGATTGCAACTGCGATGCCGCGTGGCATTGCGCCGTCGCTGGTCGCAATGCGAGGTTGTGACGAGTCGCCCATGCGAAGTTGCCGTTGCGGCTTCGCCAGAGGTCGCTTTCCAGAGCGTGTTGGCCGCGGGCGTTGTGCCACGTAGACAGCCCCCGCCTATTCCTTCAAGTGCGCTAGCAATTGTTCCGTGTCTTCTCGGAGATTCCAGTCGCGCGGGGCGAGTGCGAGTGCGCGTTGGTGGTCTGCAATCGCTTCTTTCTTGGCTCCCTTGTGCGCGTACGCGACGCCACGGTTGCGGAGAGCCGTGTAGGATTCCGGCCTGAGTTTGAGCGCCTGTGTGTAGTCGCGAATTGCGGCGTCATAGTCCCCAAGTGAGCCAAAGATGCTGCCGCGCACCTCCCACAAGTCTGCGTTCTTCGGATCAACTTCGATGGCCTTGCCAATATCCACCAGGGCATCGTTGAATGCGCCCTTCAGTACTTTCGTCAAGCCTCGTCGATGCAACGCGTCGCTGTTCGTTGGCGAGATACGAAGACACTTGTCCAGCTCGTCTCGAGCGCCGTCGATGTCGCCGCTTTCGAGTTTCAAACTGCCTAGACCCAGGTGGTACACTGCGTCGTTAGGATCGAGTCTCGAGGCCTCGCTCATGTCCTTGATTGCGTTCTCTAGGTTCCTGCACATCGCCCATGCGATCGCTCGACTGGCATACGCTCTTGTGTACGTGGGTTGGAGCTCGATGGCTCTGTTCAAGTCATTCATGGCTCCCGGCATATCACCGTTGTCTCGCTTGATTGCGCCGCGATTGAACCAGAGATCGGCGACGTCGTCTTGAATGGCAATCGCAGTGTCGAGGTCGCGCAACGCACCCGCGACGTTGTTGTGCGACGCGTAGTACAGCGCCCTCTGTACTAGAGCCAAGACGCTCTTCGGATCGAGGTCGAGTGCCACTTGGTATTCCGCCAAGGTGCTCTGCTCGTCGGCTTTCCCCGCGTACGCCATGGCCTTTCCCACATGGATGTATGCTTGGTATTCTCTTGGCGCGAGCTTGGCAGCGGCGTCGAAGTCGCTCAGTGCGGCGTCCCACGCATGCAATCGCTCGCGTACGTTGCCTCTCGCGGACCAAGCAGGCCAGAGTGAGGGGGCTATACGAAGAGCGGCAGAGAGATCCTGGTCTTCTTGTGCCCAATTCTCAGACTTGATGTGCTCGCATGCTCGGCAGTACAGGGCGAGCGCGAACTTCGGCCGGATGGCAATTGCCGCATTGTATTGCGCTAGACGGTCTGGGGTGTCATCGGCACTTAGTCCAGCGAGCAGCGCGAAGTCCTCGCTGCCTTCTTTGCCCTTGTGTTTCTCTAGCCCCTTGCTGCTGAGGAGACGTAGCACATCCGTGTCGCGTCTGTTGTAAGCGAGCCAGGCCTCGGCCACATCTCGTTGGAGCGCGTCATCGAACCCGCTGCCGATCACGGTAGCCGACTCAATTTGCTGTCGTGCTTCTTCGAGCTCTTCCGACTTTCGAAGGTGATGGAAGGTGTGTCCGCCAAACCTCACGGCGACAGTGTTCATGAATCCCTTGACCATGAGCAAGCGCCCAAGCTGGTAGTGCGCAGGTCCGAATCGCGCGTCTGCCTCAATGGCCTTCCGCCACGATGCCTCGGCCTTCGCTAGATCTCCTTGCAACTCCCAGCAGCGCCCCAAGAGGTAGTGGCCGATCGACAAGTTTGAGGCAACGCCCACAGCCTCCTCAATCAACGATTGACCCTGCCTGAGTTGCTCCTGGAGGGCGGCATAGGCATCGTCTTTCCGGTATAGCGATTGGAATGCCTTGTCGATTGCCGGTCGTCCGCGTTCCAGGAGCGCCATGGCTTTGTCGAGCGTCGATTTGCGCTTGGTCTCAGCCTCGCGGAGTTTCTCCAGCGTTCGCTGCACCCCTACCTGCGCTTCTTTGCTGTTCTTGTCGATGGCGAGCGCGGACTCGAATGCTGCCCGTGCGTCCACCAAGTTGCCGGCGCGTTCGAGCTTCGCCGCGCTTCCCAGTGCCGCTTCGACCTTGCGAGCGCGTTCAGCATTGCCCGACGCCAGCCACGCGAGTAGCGCAATGCCGAGCACGACTGCGACGGCGGATGGGATGATGATGGCTTTGCGGCGCGATGCGAACTTGCGCGCGCGGTAGGCGAGCGATGGCGACCGTGCTGAGATAGTGTCGCCTGCTAGCCAGCGAGAGAGGTCATCGGCAAGTGCGTCTGCGCTGGCGTATCTGCGTTTCTTGTCTTTCTCTAAGCACTTGAGGACGATGGTTTCCAAGTCGGTGTCAATGTGGTGGTCGATGGCGTGGGGTGGTCGCGGGTCGTCCTCTTGAACTTGTTTGAGAGTCTCGAGAACGTTCTTGCCCTGGAACGGTTTCCGATCTGTCAGCAGCTCGTAGAGACTAGCACCGAGCGAGTACACGTCCGCACGAACATCGACCTTTTCTCCGCGTGCTTGCTCAGGGCTCATGTAAGCGGGAGTGCCGACGACAAGTCCTGTCACGGAAAGGTCGCTCGCTCCTTCTGCTTGACGTGCTAGGCCGAAGTCCATCACGTACACGCGATGCGATTCCACCGGCTTGCTTTTCTCTGCGCGCGACGTGGCCGGCTTCACTCGCGACACGACCATGACGTTTTCGGGCTTGATGTCGCGATGGACGATGCCGTTCTCGTGCGCGCACTGCACGGCAACCGCGGCGTCGCGTACCAGGCGTACCAAGAGTTTCTTGTTGCTTCGCGGGAACGTCTTGAGCGTTTGGCCTTCGATGAACTGCATGGCGATGTAGTGGCGGCTTTGTGCGTAGCCGACTTCGTACACGCCCGCAATGTTGGGATGGTCGAGCGCGCCGGCGGTTTGTGCTTCGCGCTTGAACCGCGCGATTTCCTCGTCGTTGCCGCCGAGGAGGAATTTTAGCGCGACCCACCTGTTGAGCTCCGTGTCCCAAGCCTTCCACACTTCTCCCATTCCGCCCTGGCCGAGCTTCTGCACGCGCACGAACTTCCCGAACTTGGCGGACGCAGGCAGCCCGGAAGCACTTGCGGGCGTTGTCGGACTCGTGCTCGCCTTCTCGGATGCCTTGACCGTCTTGGTATCCGATTGAGCAGCGTTGCGAAGGCTGTCGCCTCCAAGAGTCCTGGAAGTGGTGGCCGGGGCGCTCTGCCTTGGGGCCTTCACGGTTTCGCCAAAAGCCCGAGCGCGGCTCGCCGCATCGCGCAGGCTGCGCCCGCCAATCGTGTTGTCCCGATCGTTCTTCACGCGTACAGCTTCCTCATCGCGTCATCGACGTCCTCGTCGAACACGTGCGCGTACACCTCGGTCGTGCGGATGCTCGCGTGGCCCAGCTGGCGCTGCACGAGCCTCAAGTCCTTCCTGCTCGCGACGTACAAGAAGCTGGCGTACGTGTGCCTCGCGTGGTGTACCGAATGCCCCGTGACGTCAGCGCGCTTGCACGCGCGGGCGAACATCTTCTGCAAGGCTCGCGTCGTCAGGTGCGTGTTCGTTCTCGACGAGACGAGGAGCGGCGCGTCCGACGCGGTCGACTCTCCCACGGCCGTTTTCCAAGCGAGGAAGTCCTCGCACGCATTCGCGAACTCCCGACGCACTCGGACGAAGCGGCGCTTGCCGCCCTTGCCGCAACGCACGAGCACTCCGGGCCTCGAAACGGCGAGCACCAAGTCACCGCACACCAAGCTGCTCATCTCTGCGACGCGCAACCCCGTCTCCAAGGCGAGCTCCACGAAGAACCACTCCAACCAGGGCAGCCGCCGACGGAAGCCAGCCTGCTCCACGCGACCCCGAACGTCCCGCCGCAGCAAATCCACCTCGCCCGCGTTCAAGAACTTCCTCTCGTCAAGGACCCAACCGCCAAAAAACCCCACGCTGCATCACCACCGTTGCACCTCACCGCTGTACCCAGAACCGGAGAAGTGCGAACTGGAGTGCTCCGGCTTGGGT
>Ga0247727_10000596_pt1 | contig 88542 bp, 61 predicted proteins | sample WisWelCaveWW1625_FD_202498 | JGI IMG/M metagenome (GOLD analysis project Ga0247727, IMG submission 202498) | Biofilm microbial communities from Wishing Well Cave, Virginia, United States - WW16-25 | ecosystem: Environmental > Aquatic > Deep subsurface > Groundwater > Cave microbial mat | place... | reverse complement strand
GATCACGACGACACTCTCTTTGTCGAATCCAAGATGTTTATCGCTGATGAACAGTATTTGCTTGTAGATAATGACGCTTCCCGCCATCAAGACGATGGATACAGCACATTGGACAACGACCAACGCTTTGCGAAGACCGTTGCCCGACAGGGACGACTGCACATTGCCTTTCAGTACGAGAAGAGGCTTGAATGAAGCGAGAAAGAATGCCGGATAGATCCCTGCCAGGAAACCACACACCAGGGTGATGGCCAACGTGCCGCCAACAAACACAGTGTCGGTGAAATCCAGACGTACGGACTTGTACGTCATTTCATTGAAGAACGGCAATAGAGCCTGTACCGCAGCCAAAGCGAACAGAAGCGCGACGAACGACATCAATAACGCTTCGGCAATGAATTGTGCGATCAACCCGGACTGCCTGGCCCCGACTATCTTGCGAACGCCGACTTCGCGGCTTCGTGCGGCCGACCGGGCCGTTGCGAGGTTCGTAAAGTTGATGCACGCCATGACCAGAACAATGACGGCTACAATACTGAACAGCACGACCTGTTCTATGCGCCCGCCGGCGCTCTTTCCGTTCTCAAACTCCCCGAAGAGCCGCAATTTCGCGTATGGAAACATGAAGGGATTCGTCGTACAGCCCTCACAATTGTTTCGTATGAGCCCCGCGAGCTTGGCGTTGGCGCTTTCGAGCGAAGCGCCAGGCTTCAGCGTCACGACAGTACGTGTGCCCCCGCTTCTCCAACTCTGTGTCCAGGGATTCTCTTTCACATACAGATCGAACGGTAGCACGAATTCAAACTGAAGTGTGGAATGCCTGGGAACGTCGCGAAAGACGCCAGAAACCATGAACTGTTGCGTTTCGTTGACCTGAAGCGATCTTCCGATCGGATCGCCGTCACCAAAGAGCTTCCGTGCAAGTTTCTCTGAAATAGCGATCGATGAGATGTTCGGCAATGGGTTTTCCCGGTCGCCTTCCACCAACGGAAAGTCGAATACCGAAAACAGTGCCGGATCAGCATAGAACCCCTGCCCGTAGAAAGCGTTTTCGTCATGCTTGATCAGCGCTTCGGTGTCCATGCTAAGCTGGGCGATCATACCCACTTCAGGGATCTCCGTTTGTATCGCATGTTTCAACAAAGCGGGAGTGGCCCCATGCGTTTCGATCCTGCCGTCAGGGTAGGTGTTGTTGATCATGACCCTGTAGATGTTATCGGCATTCTTATGGAACGCGTCAAAAGACCTCTCATCAATAACCCACAAGAAGATGAAAATGCTTGTGGCCAACCCGACGGCCAGCCCAACGATGTTAATGATCGAGTAGGCCCTATGACGGGCGAGGTTGCGAAGGGTGACGAGGAGGTAGTTGCGAATCATAGCTTGATCCATTGTAAAGTTTGATGGGGAGTGCGGACTTTCTAGTCCGCATGCACATCGCGGACTAGAAAGTCCGCACTCCATTTCTAAAATTATTCATATCGCAGCGCCTCTACCGGATTCGCCACCGCGGCTTTGATGGCTTGGAAACTCACCGTCAGCAGCGCGACGCCGAGGGCGCCGGCACTGGCGAGGATGAACGTCCAACCGTCGAGGTTGGCGCGATAGGCAAAGCCTTGCAGCCATTTGTGCATGGCGTACCATGCCGCCGGCCAGGCAATGAGATTCGCGAGCAGCACGAGTTTTATAAAATCGGACGACAACAGCGAAACGATGCTCGCCACCGAAGCGCCGAGCACTTTGCGAATGCCGATTTCTTTGGTACGCCGTTCGGCGGCAAACGATGAAAGTCCGAACAAACCGAGGCACGCGAGAATGACGGCGATGATCGTGAAATAATTGATCGCCTGCGCCAGCTTTTGCTCGCCGCCGTAAAGCTGTTCCAGCTTGCGGTCGAGAAAAGAATATTCCAGCGGCCAATCCGGCGAGAAGGTTTTCCACGTGTTTTCGAGCGTGGCCAGGCGTTCGGCGAAATTGCCCGCGCCGATCTTGACGGCGTAATAATCATACCAGTTCGCATACGTCAACACCAGCGGCTTGATCTCGTGGTGCAACGACTCGAAATGATAATCCTGAATCACGCCGACGACGTAACCCGATTTGCCGATTTGATTGGTGCCGGGCGCGAAAAGTTGCATCTTCTTGCCGACGGCGTCGTCTTTCCAGCCCAGCGAGGTCGCAGCTTTTTCATTCAACAGAAAAGCCTCGGCTTGATCCGAAGGCGAAGTTCGGGCAATGCCTCTCCCCTGCTTGATTTTGATGCCGGCGGTTTCGAGAAAATCATAATCGATGAGCAACAGCGGCAGCACCGCCGGCTTGTCGATGGAGCTGCCTTCGGGAACGAAGCGATATCCGAACGCACCTTGTCCTGGGATATTCGAAGTGCCGGCGACATTGAGAATGCCGGTATCCTTCAATAACTCGTTGCGGAACGCTTCGAATTTTGCATTCACCGCCGGCTGCGCTTTGACGAACAAAACTTGTTCTTTATTGAATCCTAATTCTTTTTCTTGCAGAAATCGCAATTGGCGATGCACCGCGCCGAGGCCGATGATCAACACGATCGAGATGGCGAATTGCGCCACCACCAGCACTTTGCGAAACGTTTCATTGCCGCCACTCACAGCCAGCGTTCTTTTGAAAATGCTCACCGGGTTGAAGCGCGACAGGAAAAACGCCGGATACAAACCGGACAACACTCCCACCAGCAGCGCCAAGCCGAGGATGAGAAGAAGCCCCGTCCAATTTCCCAAGAGGACGATTGCCAATTGCCTTTCGGTGAGCCGGTTGAACGCCGGCAAAAGCAGTTCGACGATGCCGACGGCGAGCAGCATGGCCGCCAATCCGGCGATAATGCTCTCGCCCAGCATTTGGCCGATCAGTTGCGATTTTTCCGCGCCCACCACTTTGCGCACGCCGACTTCTTTGGCGCGCGTGCCGGATTGCGCGGTGGACAGATTGACGAAATTGATGCAGGCGATCACGAGAATCAGCAGCGCGATTGCCGAAAAAATGTAGACATACAAAATGTGGCTGTTCGGCTGAAGTTCGTTGTCGAGACGCGAATGCAAATGAATGCTCGTCAACGGCTGCAGCGAAAGCGTGAGGCCGCCTTTGATGCGGTCGGGAAAATATTTCGTGACGAACGCCGGAAATTTGCTGGTAAGGTTTTGTGCGGCGTGCGCATCGGGCAACAAAAGATAAGTCCACGCGCCGGTCCAAAACCATTGATTGTGGCGGCCGCTCGGTCCGCTCTGGCTTTCCCACAGATTCAATTGAAATTGCAGTGGCGCGAGAAAGTCGAACTTGAAATGCGCATTATTGGGAACATTTTTCGTCACGCCGGTGACTTTGAGGTCGGCTTGTTTTTGATAGCGCAGCGTTTGGCCGAGCGGATTCTCGCGACCGAAATATTTGCGCGCCATGTCTTCCGAGAGCACCACGCTGTTCGGCTCGCTGAATGCGGTTTTCTCATCACCTTTGATTAAAGGAAAATCAAACATTTCGAAGACAGCCGCATCGGCGAAGAAAAATCTTTCTTCGATGAATTTGCGGTCGCCGAGCTCAATCAGCGGGAAATCGTCGTTGCGATAAAAGCGCATCGCCTTTTCGATTTCCGGAAAATCGCGTGCAAACGCTTCCGCCGTGGGAAACGGAATGGAAGGCTCGCGATACAAAACGCCGTTCAAATCCAGATCCAGCCGGACGCGGAAAATCCGGTTGGCGCGCGAATGAAATTTGTCATAGCTCAGCTCGTGCAGAACGTAAAGCGTGATCAAGATGCAACACGCCATGCCCGCCGCCAGGCCAGCGATGTTGATCGAAGAATAGACAGCGTTTTTCTTCAAATTGCGCAGCGCGATTTTGAGGTAGTTTTTGAGCATGATTGACTCCAGTTTTCAGTGATCAGTAATCAGTTTTTACTGAATACTGATCACTGCTTACTGATTACTTTTTTACTCATAGCGCAGCGCCTCCACCGGATTCGCCAGCGCCGCTTTGAGCGCTTGTGTGCTCACGGTCAGCAGTGCGATGAGTAGCGCCGCTCCTCCTGCCACTGCAAATATCGGCCAGCCGGCTTCAGTACGATAAGCAAAGTTTTGCAGCCATTCGTTCATCGCCCACCATGCCAGCGGTGTGGCAACGACAAATGCTATCGCCACCAATTTGGTGAAGCCGTTCGACAACATGAAAATAATGTCGGAGACGGTTGCGCCCAGCACTTTGCGAATGCCGATTTCCTTCGTGCGTCGAACCGCTGCCAGCAACGTCAGGCCAAACAAGCCGAGGCAAGCAACAACGATGGCAAGCGCTGAAGCCGAAGTTGCGACAACACTCCAGCGTTCTTCATTTTTATATTGCGCGTCGATCTGTTCATCCAAAAAACTATAACGAAACGTCTCATTCGGTTTCAGCGCCTGCCATTTCTCTTTTAAGAATGCCAGAGTACCTGAAATATCATGCGGACGGATTTTGATGAGCGTGCCCCAACCGGGGCGATAATACATCATCAGCGGTTCAATTGGGGTGTGCAATGACTTGAAATGAAAATCCTTCACCACCCCGATGATGACGGGATTTTCCAATCCTTGCAAGGAAGGCAATTTCGCGCCAATGGAACGGCCATATTTCTTGGCAAAAGTCTCGTTTACAATGATTGCTCCTTTCATATCGCTCACACTTCCGCGCTGAAAGTTTCTGCCTGTCGCCAGTTTGATTTCAAGCATATCCAAAAAATTATAATCCACATCCAACACCCTCATCCAAATGTCCTCGCCCGCCTCGGTCCTGACGCTGAAGGTGACGCCGCCGCCGGTGAATATGCCGGACGTGCTCGTGACGCCGACGACGCCGGAGTGCGTTAAAACTTCGTTTCGATAAAGCTCATAAAATTTCTCATCGCCAGACATACAAACAACCAGCTCTTTAATGAGGCCGAGGTCTTTATGCTTCATGAAGCGCAGTTGCTTCGCCATCGTTATGGCGCTGACCAGCAAAAAAATGGAAATGCCAAATTGAAAAATAATGAGCAGGCGGCTGAGCCAATTGCTGCCGCTGAATTTGACCTTGTTCTTGAGAATCTCCTTGGGCTGAAATGCCGTCACTAAAAAGGCAGGATAACAACCGGCAAGCGCGCCGACGCCCAGGATCACCATCACAAACACTGGCAGCGAGAAATTGTGGGCAGCATCCCAAATGGTAAGGCGTTTTTCGGCCAGATGGTTGAAAAACGGCAACGTCAGCTCCGCAAATATGAAGCCGAGTATGAGGGCAAAGAAACTCATCAGAATCGCTTCGCCGATAAATTGCCGGACGAGCTGAAGACGGCGCGCGCCGGCGATTTTGCGCACGCCGATCTCTTTCACACGGGCGCCATACTGTCCGATGGACAAATTCATAAAGTTGATACAGCCGAGCAAGAGAATCAGCACAGCAATGCCGACAAGAACGTAGGAATAAATCGGATTGCTGGTTGGCAAGGTGCCGCGGATTTCCGGATTGAGATGAATATCCCGCAGCGCTTGCAGTTCCAAACCCTCCGGTGGAGAAGGAAAATTGAAATGCGTTTTGACGAATTCCGGCAATTTAGCTTGCAGCGCAGTCGCTTGTGCGGGCGCCGCAAGTTGGACAAAAGTAACGACGCTGCTCAGCCGCCATTGCGCCAATTGCTGTTCGCCTTGCAGCAAACGGATCATTTCGAGGGGAATCAGGGCCTGAAATTGAATGCTTGAATTCTGCGGAATATTTCCAACTATGGCAGTGACCGTCAATTCATATTTTTGCGGCCCATTCTCAATCATAAACGATTTGCCCATGGCCTCTGCGGAGCCGAAATATTCCACGGCTTTTTCCTGCGTAAGAACAATGGAGCCAGGGTTCTGCAAGGCCGTTTTGGGATTGCCACCCAGGAGTGGGAAGGAAAACATTTCCAGGAAATCCGAATCAACATACCAGGCACGCGGGCGAACCTGCTCATCACCATGTTTGATGGCGCCTCCTCCCCACGTCATTCGAACCGCGTGCTCGATTTCAGGATATTTCTCGCGCAAAGCCGGAGCCACCGGCGCCGGCATCACATCCATCTTGCTCATCCCGCCCTCGATGCGATTAGTGGTCACCAGAACGACACGAAAAATCCTATCGGCATTTTGGTGAAAAGCGTCATACGTCCACTCATTGTGGACGAACAAGAAAAGCAGCATGCAACACGCAATACCAATCGCCAGTCCCGCGATATTGATAAACGAATAAGCTTTGTTTTTGCGCAAATTGCGCAGCGAAATTTTGAGATAATTTTTGAACATGCAATCATCCACTTATTCATAACGCAGCGCTTCGACCGGATTCGCCAGCGCGGCTTTGATTGCTTGCGCGCTCACCGTGAGCACGGCGATGAGCAGCGCCACAATGCCGGTCACCGAGGCGCCGAGCACTTTACGGATGCCGATTTCTTTGGTGCGGTTCACCGCGGCCAGACCGAATAATCCCAAACAGCCGAGGAATACGGAAATGCCGCCGGCCCAACCGACAATCGCGCCCCAGCGCGCTTCCGCTTTGTAAAAAGCATCGAGATCTTGATCAAGGAAACTATAGGTGAAAGGCAGATCGGGAACGACGCTGCGCCAGGCGGTTTGCAATACCTGCAGGGCGACAGAGGGATTGCCGGACCGGAGGCGAACAAAAAATTTTCGCGGCGAATAGTCGTGAAAGTGATGGAACAGTTGCGGCTCCACCTCTTCATGAAAGGGGCGAAAATGAAAATTCTTGACCACGCTAATAACAGTGGGGAGGCGCTCGGGATTTTCCGTATAGCCGGTCAAACGCTTGCCCAGCGCCTCTTCCATCGTCCAGCCAAATTCTTTCGGATAGTATTTGCGGCGAAAGGACAACAAGCGCTGCGGATCGTTGGGCAAATTGCTGCCGGCGCGAAGCTGCACGAAAGTATTCAGCGATAAACGAAACCAGTTGCCCTGCGAGCCCCGTCCCCATTTGGTATTGGTTAAAAATTCAAAGTTGGCGAGCAGATCGAATTGAATTGAGGAATTGGCCGGCAAATTTTCGGCAATGGCTGTGACCGTGAACGGCTCGAACTTATCTTCGATCTTGATCTCCAGAGTTTTGCCGATGGGGTTGGGTTCTCCAAAAAGCTGGAGCGCAATTTTTTCGGTCAATACAATGTCGTGCAAATCTTTTAAGGCGGCAGCGGGTTCGCCATATTTCAAGCGAAACGAAAATACTTCGAAGATCTGCGGGTCGGCATAAGTGACGCCGAGGCGAGTGATGGCATTGTTCGCGCGGATGAAATCTTCACCACAGGGTTCGCGGAAACGCACAAAATTTTCGACCTCGGCAAAATCCTGTTTCAGGGCCGGCCCCAAAGGCATGGGCAGATAGGGATCGCCGGCGGTTTCGTTATCCTTCATGCCCTCGCTCCAGCGATATACTCGAAAGATGCGATCGGCGTTTTCGTGATCGCGATCGAAGTTGAATTCATTCACGGCATGGAGCATAAACAGGCTGAAGCAAGCCAGCCCGACTGATAAGCCGAGAACGTTGATTGAAGTCAGCACTTTTTGCCGCGCCAAATTGCGGACGGCGATTTTGAAGCAGTTTTTGAGCATGAAGAATTCCGATTACGTTTTACATTTTACGTTTTAGCTTTGCCGCTTCCGGCAATCTAACGATCCACCCTGCGATTGCGATGATGAGAATCGCCGGAGCCAGCCCGTAAAAGGCCGGGTTGTAGGAACCGGTGCGCTCGAAAACTGTGGCCAAAAGCCAGGGGCCGGCGGCGGAAGCCAGAACGGTAAAAAATTGGGCTGCGCCTTGAATCTTGCCGAGATGCAAACGCCCAAAAACATTCCCCCATGCCGTGAAGAAAATGACCACGACCACTCCACCGGACAGGCCGAGCAGAGCAGCATGGACAATCGCTCCGGCGGCGTTGGCAAGTGCGGGCAGAAGAAGCAAATAGAGGGTGACTAACAACATGGCGAGTGACATCAATCGCAACAGCGACCATTTGCGCGCCAGCCAGCCTGCGAGAAAATTCCCGGCCAATCCGGTTAGCATATACATTGCCATGGCGTTGCGGTAAACCTCGGCTCCCAAACCAAGCTGCTGCAAAATGGATTGATTGAACAGCAGCACACCGGAAATCACCAGGTTGTAAAGCGCGCTGCCCACGGCAAATACCCAAAAGGCTGCCGTGCGCAAAGCATGTGTCAATGTGAAGGTGGCGGGTGCAGACTCCGCTTCTTCATTGATCACTTTCGTTCGGGCCTCAACGTCCGGTGCCAGGCCGGCGGCTTCCGGGTTGCGGCGCACGAGCAGCAAGCTCAACACCGCCGCGGCAGCTAACGCCCAACCGAGCGCCTGCCAGGGCCCGCGCCATCCCTGTTCGGCCACCGCTTGTTGCAACCCAAGAATCAAAACGGCGAAGGCAACGCTGATGATCACCGAGAAGATACCCATGGCCATGCTGAGGCGGCGCACAAACCATTTGCCGATCATGGTCAAACTGGCAACCGACAGAGCGCTCTGCCCAAAGCCGCGCATGAGAATCAGCAGCGGCAAAACCATGCCCGCGGCTGCGACATGGCTGAAGGCCAGCACCACCAAACTGAGAGCCAAAAGCACGAGCACTGAAACGCTGCGCACACCAAAGCGGTCGAGCGCCTGGCCGCAAAACATATTGAAAGCAGCGCCAATCAACGTCGCCCAAAAATTCATCTCACCGAAGCTGACCCGGGACAGCTTGAGGTCCGCCAACAAGGGTTCGGTAATCAGCCCGATGCCGACACTGCGGCCGGGAAGCGTGGCCACCATCGCAACCGCAGACATGCCCAGGATAATCCAGCCATAATAAAATGGCAGCCGGGCAGGAAACGGTTTGGATAAATCGCTTTCGAATACGTGTGCTGAGGCCATGAGATTTCCTGCAAATGTGTGGGGCATTTGCGCCGCGCTGTCATTCCCGCAGTCTTTAAGCGGGAATCCATTTTACGCCGTCTGGATGGATGCCCGATTAAAGCGCTCGGGCATGACAGGTCAAATGAGAAAGTTATTTAATCGGCATTCCTAAGCTCTCTGCTCTCGGCCCTTGGCTCATAAAACCGAGGACACAGAGCTAATGTTTTTGCTCTAAGCCCTCTGCCCTCCGTTCACTCATACCGCAACGCCTCCACCGGATTTGTCAACGCCGTTTTGATAGCTTGATAACCCACCGTCAGCCACGCAATGAGGAGTGCAAGCAAACCGGCTAGAACGAAAACAACGGGGTTCAACTCCGTGCGATAAGCAAAATCTTGCAGCCAATGACTCATCGCAAAATACGCGATCGGCGCGGCAATCACGAAAGCGAGGCCCACGAGCTTGGTGAAATCTTTCGAGAGCAACAGAACGATGCCTTGCGCCGAGGCGCCTAACACTTTGCGCACACCGATTTCCTTCGTGCGCTGCTCGGCAATGAACGAGGCGAGACCGAACAAACCGAGGCAGGCGATGATGACGGCGAGCACGGTGAAGCTGCCGAAAATTCGGCTTTGCCGTTCTTCGTTTTGATAGAGGCGCCCGAAATCTTCGTCGAGAAAAGTGTAGCGCCACGGATAACCCGGCTCGAACGCCTGCCATTTTTCCTGCAGAAAAGCCAGCGTTGCCGGAATGTTTTCCGGGCGAATGCGCACGGACACGCGCCACATGGCGCTGCGTTGCATGAACAAAACTACGGGGTCAATCGCGCGGTGCATGGTTTCGATGTGAAAATCTTTCACCACGCCGATGATCGTGCGGCTGATATTTTCTTCCGGTGTGCGGCCGATCTCAAATAATCTTTTGCCCACCGCTTCTTCCGGCGCCATGCCCATGCGCAGCGCGGCCGCTTCATTGATCATGATCGCGTCGGAAGTGTCGGTGACAAAATCGCGCGAGAAGCCGCGACCCGCCGCAAGCTCCATTTCGAGCGTCTCTAAAAAATCATAACTCACGCGCAAGCGTTCCAAGGGATAAACGACTTCCTGCGGCGCGCCTTCGGGGCGAAACGCGTCGTCGCCTTCAAAACGGCCGGGCACCACGTCCGAAGCCGCAACGGAGAGAATGTTGGGATTGGTCAGCAATTCATTTCGGAAGGATTCGTAACGTTGTTGCGCGCCGCGCGTTTCAATCGGCAACACCATGAGCTGCTCTGAATTGAAGCCGAGTTGTTTGCTGCGCATGTATTCCAATTGTTGAAACACCACGCCGGTGCCGATGAGCAGAATGATCGAAAGAGCGAATTGCGCGACCACCAGCGCGCTGCGCAGCCACGGGCTTTTTGCTCCGGCGCGGATGCTTCCTTTCAACACGGCAACCGGTTGAAACGCAGAGAGCACGAAAGCAGGATAGATGCCGGCGAGCAAGCCCACGAACAGCGTCACGCCGAACAAACCGAAAAAGAACGTCGCGTTGGTGTCCAGCGTCAACTCTTTGCCGGCGAGATTGTTGAACAAGGGCAGAAATAAATCGATGGCCGCAAGCGCGAGCAACAAAGCGAGCAGCGCGAGCAACACGGATTCGCTGAGAAATTGTTTGATCAACTGAGCGCGCACCGAGCCTAAAACTTTGCGCATGCCCACTTCTTTTGCGCGATTGGCCGAGCGGGCGGTGGCGAGATTCATGAAATTGATGCACGCAATGAGCAGAATGAAAACCGCGATCGCCGTGAGAATGTAAACGTATTTGTCGTCGCTGGTGACGCCCAGCTCGTGTTGGACGTTCGAGCGCAAATAGATGTCGGGCAACGCTTGCAGCAGATAATCCCATTTCGCGCCCGCGGCAATGGCTTCTTCAAACGATTTGCCGAGCGCTTGTTGAATTTGCGGCGCGACGTATTTTTTGATCACCGCAGGAAATTTAGCTGCAAGCTGCGCCGGTGTGACGCCGGGCTGCAATAAAATGTAAGTGTAAAAAGAATTGCTGACCCAGCGTGTGCTGCCGGCCTCCGGTTGCGTGAGCATGGAGCCGAGAAAATCAAAACGAAAATGCGATTGCCGCGGGAGGTTCTTCATCACACCGGTGATTTTGTAATCCACGCGATTGTCGTAGCGCAGCGCTTTGCCCATGGGGTTTTCATCGCCGAAATATTTTTCCGCCATGGCTTCGGAGATGACGATGGTATTCGGCTGGGCCAGCGCAGTTTTCGGGTCGCCCTGCGCGAGCGGAAAACTGAGCACGGCAAAGACCGTGGAGTCCGTCCAATTGAATTCTTCATAAAAGCGCTTGTCTTCATAACCGATCAAAACGCGCTGGTTCTGCCAAAAGCGCGTGGCGTTCGCGATTTCCGGAAACTCCTGCACAAACGTCGCGGCCATGGGCGCGGGCGTGGTGGCCGTTTTCACAAACCTGCCGCCTAGACCGGCATTCAAAGTCACGCGATAAACGCGCTCGGCGTTTTGATGAAAGCGATCATAGCTCAACTCGTCGCGCACGTAGAGCATAATCAACGCGCAACAAGCCAGCCCAATCGCCAGCCCGGCAATATTGATGAAAGAATAGGTTTTATATTTGAGCAGATTGCGGACGGCGATTTTGAGATAGTTTTTGAGCATGATGTATTCCTGATGCTTAATTCGTTCGCGCGTAAACAGTTTTTCTGTCACCTGGAAGGATCTTTTTAAGCATTGAGCTGAGTGCTTATTATTATGAAGAGAATGATTTCAGCCTCACATTTTGCCGTGAAGGAATTTCCCTGCCGCAATTAGACCCTCCATCCCAATTTCGTTTACTCAACCCCCGTGCCATTTTTGTTTTTTAGAAGTTTATCCCTCTGTTTATTCTACTGAAAAATCAGCAAGTATCCGCAGATATTACAGCCCGTGTTCGCCAGCGAACATGATTTGCCGGTATATTCAAACAATTTGTAAGTTGCTATGAGAGTTTTTTGGTTTTCAAACACCAGGTGCACCGCTATGTTTTGGGGACGCTTAAATTTTTCCGCTTTCCTGCTCGTCGCTTTGGCGATGGGTTCTCTCTCGCCGCTTTACGCACAAATACTCCGCAGCTCTGATTTCAAATTCCAACCCGTCTCCGTCGAGCTGGGCTTATCGCAGTGCTCGGTGAATGTCATTTTTCAAGATCGCCGGGGCTTTTTGTGGTTCGGCACGGCGGACGGCTTGAACCGTTATGACGGTTACACCTTCAAGCATTATAAGCATGATCCCGGCAATAACAATAGTCTTTCGCACAACAATGTGCTGAGCATCACCGAAGATCGCAACGGCATGCTGTGGTTTGGCACCGGCGGCGAAGGGTTGAATAGATTCGATCGCAAGAGCGAAAAATTCACGCGCTACCAAAATCGGCCAAATGATCTTTTCAGTCTTTCGAATAACTACATTCATAATCTTTGTTGCGATGCCCTGGGCATGATTTGGATCGGCACCTACGCCAGACTGAACGCTTTCGACCCGGAAACGGAAAAATTCGTTCTTTATCAGCACGATCCTCAAAATCCGAATAGTTTGAGCCCGCCCTATGTCAGGCGCATATATGAAGACCGAAGAGGAACTCTTTGGATTATTGCCGGTGCAGTCTTGCACAAGTTCGATCACCGCACCGGCTCCTTCAAGCAATGTGCTCTTGCGCCGCGCTCGGGACCCGACGTGCATAACGGCGTGACCAAGGGCGTGAATCGCTGGGATCGCGCCACCGGTAAATTTTTGCGCTTCCGTCACGATGCCAAAAATTCTGCCAGCATTAGTTACGGAAATTGTACCAGGATTTTCAGCGACCGCTCGGGCTTGATGTGGTTCGCCACCGATGGCAGCGGCTTGAGCAAGCTCGACCCGCGCCCGCCAAAATTCGCGCATTACCGGCACGAGCCGGACAATCGCAACAGTCTCAGTTTGGATTTGCCGAAATCGATTTGTGAAGATCGTGACGGCGATTTGTTGATGGCACGAATCACTCCGGCGTGGATCGTTGCGACCGTCGCACGGGAAAAATTATCCATTACCGGCACGATCCCGCCGATCCCTCGACCATTCCCACTGGAGGTGTGACGGCGATCTACGAAGATCGAGAAGGAATTATCTGGCTGGGGTGCCATGGCTTGAATCGCTTCGAGCGCGAGCGGGAAAGATTTGCGCATTCGAATAACGCCGAAGGAAAGCGCTTGGCCTTGCCGCAGGAGATCGGTAACGCGATTTGTAAAGATCACGAAGGCAAAATTTGGGTGGGTGGCGAAGGACTGAGCAGGTATGATAAAAGCACCCATGAAACAATTTCGTATCGGCATCAGCCGGGCGATTCCACAGCATTTTTGAAGACGGTGATAGCAATTTATGGATCGGCACGACCGACGGTTTGCACAAGCTTGATCCCACAACTGAAACGTTCACGCGCTATCATAAAAAAGACGGCTTGCCGAATACTTTTATTTACGGCATTCTCGGTGATGATCACGGCAATCTGTGGTTAAGCACCAACGGCGGTTTGTCAAAATTCAATCCCGCGATGGGCAGGTTTCGCAATTATGATTTGAAAGACGGCTTGCAATCGCGCGAGTTCAACACCGGCGCGTATCATCGCAGCAAAAAAACCGGCGAAATGTTCTTCGGCGGCATCAACGGCGTCAATGCTTTTCATCCAGATTCGGTGAAAGACAGCCGGTTTTTGCCGCCCATCGTTCTGACCGATTTCAAGAAATTTGATTTGCCGGTGAAGTTGACGGCCGATATTGCTGATCTCGAAGAACTCGAGCTGGTATACGAGGAAAATGTTTTCTCGTTTGAATTTGCCGGGCTGGATTACACCCATCCCGAGGACAATCAATATGCCTACATGCTGGAAGGCTTTGACAAAGATTGGGTGCATAGCTGGACGCGCCGATTTGCGCGTTATACCAACCTCGATCCGAGCACATATACGTTTCGTGTCAAAGGCACGAACCACGACGGCGTGTGGAATGAGCAGGGCGTGGCAATCAAAATCTCAATCGTGCCGCCGTTTTGGATGACGTGGTGGTTTCGGGCGCTGGCGGGAATTGCGGTTCTCAGCGCGGTGGCCGGCGCGGCGAAATATATTTCGGTGCGCAAATTCCGGGCAAGAGTGGAAGAACTGGAGCGCCAGCAGGCGCTGGAAAACGAACGCAAGAGAATTTCGAAAGATATGCACGACGAACTGGGTGCGAACTTGACCAAGATCGCTATTCTCAGCGATTTGGCGCAAAAAGATTTGATCGAATCTGCCCAGCCGCAGGCGCAATTGCAAAAAATGTCCGAGATCGCGCGCGCGACCATCGATAGCATGAGCGAGATCATTTGGGCGATCAATCCGCAGCACAACACGCTCGATGGCCTGGCGGCTTACTTGCGCAAATACGCCGCGAATTATTTCGAAATGACGCCGGTGCAGTATCGTCTCGATTTTCCGGAGAACGTGCCGGATTATCCGCTATCGGCAGAATTTCGCCGGCATATTTTCATGGTCGTGAAAGAAGCGCTGCACAACGTCGTTAAACATGCCAAGGCAACTGAAATGGAAATGAAGCTCATCTCCTACGATCATATGCTGGAGATTCTCGTCAAGGATAATGGACAAGGTTTTGTTCCCGAGACTTTGAATGGTTGTGGCAATGGGCTGAAGAATATGAGCAAGCGAATCGAGGAGGCAGGAGGAAAATTTGAGATTCAATCGCAGCCGGACGCCGGGACGACGCTCCGAATTCACGCGAAGATCAAGTGACTTCAGACAATCTGGATGCCGGTCGCAAGAATTTCTTCGACAAATGGATTGTCTTCGGTAAAATCTTCCGGTCTAAAAGGATGTACTTCGAGACTGGAACTGACCTTTATCAAATAAGGGCTAATTTTGCAATGATCGTCAAAAAAATCGCCTTCGAATCGATCTGAGACCAGAGCAACGTCAATATCACTCTCCGTCGTTTGGCGCCCTTTTGCATAAGAACCGAAAACAAACGCTTGATGGATGGGCAAATTGTTCATGTTTAATTGCCGGATGAGCTCTTCGACGAGGCCTCGGATTCGATCTGGGAGAGTAGCCATTGATTAAATTCCTAGGCTTTGAGAACTTTCTCAATGACGAGATGAGCGACGAACAAACACCAATCATACCTTCCGCTAGCGAAGATGGAATTGGCAGCCTCTAAATCGTGCTCGGCGCTTTTGAGCCAGTAAGCAATGTGCTCTTGTTTGGTCATCTAACTATCTCGCATTTTTGGAAAGTGAATAGTTTCAACACGCAAAGGCTCGTAAATCGTTCGCGCCTTTTTCCGATTTTCGCACGCTCTTCTTTGTTCGGGAGGCCTTCTAAAGTTGTGGTTGCCATAAAAACTCCTTCGTTTCAGGATATGAGCTTGCATGAATGTAACAAACACCGTTCCCAAAGTCAACGCCAAGGTCGCTGCGTTTGTGTGAAAGAAGATAAAATTGATGAAACCTGCCATCGAAGTTGCCCTCGTCGAAGACCTCGACGACATTCGCGAAGGTCTGGCCGAGTTGATCAATCGCTCGCTTGGGTTTGAGTGCATTGCCGCCTATCCCTGCGCCGAAGACGCCCTGCGTGAATTGCCGGAACTGGCGCCAGATGTCGTGTTGATGGACATCGGACTGCCGGGCATGTCCGGCATTGAGTGCATTGAGCGCTTGAAAACGCAATGCCCGCAGATGCAAATCATGATGCTTACGATTTACACCGACGATGAAAAGATTTTCAATTCCCTTGAAGCCGGCGCCAGCGGCTATATTTTGAAAAAAACGCCCCAAGATAAATTGTTGGAAGCCATTCGCGATCTGCACCACGGCGGCTCGCCCATGTCCGGCGAAATTGCCCGCAAAGTGGTGCAAGCCTTCCAAAAGACGCGCCCGCCTTCTACACCCACTTCCGAACTTTCCAAGCGCGAACAGGAAATTCTCGCCCATCTCTCCAAAGGTTTTCTCTATAAAGAAATTGCCCATGATCTTCACATTAGCGTCGAAACCGTGCGCACGCACTTGCGCCGCATTTACGAAAAGCTGCACGTGCGCAACCGCGCCGAGGCGATGTTGAAGTATTGGCAAAAGTAGTTTTCGGTAGAAATTTAGAAACCCAAGCGGCGATATGCTGCGGGGATTATAGTGACGGTGGGATAGATTTTCGAATTAGCCATTCGATGGTCGTTTCGAGATATTGCTTCAATGAGCCAGCTGAAAAAACGCGCTGAGGAAACTAGTTTGAAGTTGGGTTAGGATCGCCATCTTTTACTATTCCATATTTAATCCAACGTGAATAAAGGAACTCCCAAAACCCTTTTTTCCAGCCAAGCCGCCCCTTCATCAGCCGCTCACGATACTTGAGAAAATCTTGCAAGGAAATAAATTCCCACACGTCACCATAACGGGCGTCGCGCATAATTTTCGCGATCAACCAGATTCGTTGCGACTCCGGCCCCGTGGCTAGCATTTTTTTAATCTGGCCGACAGTGTACTGGTAATCCCACATAAAGTAAGGCACGGTATCCTCGTGGGAAACCTCGAGTAAAGGGTGCTCTATGTTGTTCATGTTCAATGTCCGGATAAATCGGGCTTGATTTTTTCAAATGTAATGATCGTATTTCACCTTGTCAAAGCTTTTCTCTGAACGGCCAACCCATCCCGGGAAGCCGGACTTGCCCAACAAAGTTTTTTGGATTTTTACAAGCCTCGTCATGCGCAAGCCCGACTTCGCGCGTTTTCTTTCCCGCCAAACTGAAAGCAAAATACCACGTTCGTGTGAGAAAAATTCTTGCGCATTGCCGGTACATAAGAGCCGGTGTTATTCAGAAAAGAGCATTTGAGTTGTTGTCCGACCCTGACACAAAATGCGAAACGCCACTGAGACCATTCACCATGAATCGGGGGTGAAGTGGCGTTTCGGTTTTGAAGGGGTTTCTCTCGAAACTACCACTTTCATGTGATGGAATTGTCCGGCCATTTTGATTTAAGTTGGTATTGTGTTTTGCACACCAGAACTACCAAAGGTCTTTCCGGGACAAGCTTTTGTCGAAGCGCGGGGTGTGGAGTAGGTCACGATCCATGCTGGAAGTGTGAACTCTTGCGCTGAATCACGATGAGAAACCACTTCAATCTTTTCTCTGCACTACCTGTTTTTGTGGGTAGAGCATTGATGGAGAGAGCAAGAACGCGATTGCTTATTCCTAACCAAAAAGCTGGAGTCGTTCAGGCAAATGAAGGACCGCCATCGGATACTGCTGTTACCCGCCATGGAATGGGGCATATCTTTGAAACACACTTCAACGCGCTAATCACTTTTTCATGATCTGTTGATTTTAGGGTGCACTAAAATATTCAGACGAAAAGGGCAATAAACATGAGATCGCAAATTAATAGATTGTTCGCCGGGACTAACATCATAACCCATATTGTAATTCTCATATTGACGGTTGAATTGGTCTTTGCTCAGACCGAGCTTATTACCAACGGCGGATTCGAATCCGGCTCAACTGGATGGGGCATGAGTGGCGCCATAGTTAGCAATGGGGAGTACCCGCATACCGGTTCACGCTATGCCATTTTAGGGGAGTTTCATAGCGTGACCGATGTCATGTATCAAACGGTTACTATCCCAGCAACGGCGACCTCAGCGACGTTGACTTTTTGGTACAACATTGGATCCGAAGATGCCGGTGCCGCGCCTAATGATGTCCTCACCGTAACCATACAGAACCAGGCAGGAACGAGCACTTCGGAACTCGTTGCAGTTTATGCCAATACTGATAGACATAACGCCGCCAGGGTTTACAGTCAAAAATCTTTTCCCATGACACAATATCGTGGGCAAACAGTGCGTTTGAATTTTCTTTGCACGACCAACGGCAGTTTAGTAACCAGTTTCAAAATTGATGACGTCAGTATTTCAACAGTAACCCCCGACCACCTGGCGTTTTTAATCTGATAGCATCCCCGGAGTGCAACGGAAGCAATCCTCAGATAAGATTGAACTGGACCGCCTCCAGCAATGCAACGACTTATGACGTCTATCGCAATGGCAGGTTGCTTGATTCTAACTTACTAGGAACACAATTTATCGATACAGACATCAACGCCGGAACGAATTACAATTACTATGTTCAGGCGAAAAACTCTGTTGGTTCAACCAATTCCAATCCTGTTTCAGCCACGGCGCCGAGCAATTGCGGCATTACACCGCCTGGATCGTTCTCGCTCACCGCTACACCTTATTGCAATACCGACCCACCAGTAGAACCGGCAGTGATGTTGCGTTGGACGCCGTCGAGTGGCGCTGCGAACTATCAGGTCTTTCGTGACGGCGCAGCTTATAGTGAAATCTTTAATTCCACCCAGCTTTGGTTTGATAATAATAAGAATATCACGGCTGGCCAGACCTACCAATATCTCGTGCGCGCAACCAATGCGGCGGGATTTCAAGATTCGCCTACGGAAACGAAGACTGTACCGAGCGATGTATGCCCGATTGACCAACCTTCTGCTCGGACAATGCCCTATCCCATCATTTTTATTCATGGTATCAACAGCGATGACGAAACATGGGGTGAAAGTATAGCTAATTTAAAATCGGTTTATGGCTGGGATGATCCTTATTCCGACACTCCAATCTATTCTAATGGTCGCGGAATTTTCCATGCTCTGTTAAATGCAAGCGACCAAGCAACTGACTACAAGATTGATGTGCAGACAAAATTCACCAATGAAGATAACAAGCTGTATAACGGCAATGTGTATGCAATTAATTTTAGGAATTGGTGGAACCCTATAACTAAAGAGTTGAAGCCACGACAGAATCGAGAATTCTTGCCAGAATATAATTTCTCAGAGAGTAATGAGTCGGCAATCACCAAGCAAGCTTATGCTCTTAGCCTGATGATTCATAATGTTATTACTACTACTGGTAAATCTAAAGTAATATTGGTAGGTCATTCCATGGGAGGATTGGCGGCAAGAGAATATCTCCAGCGAAAAGATCGAGATGGAAAGCCAAAATGGTGGGCCTATCCTCAAGAACCAAATGGGCATAGAGTCGCGAAACTCTTAACTATTGGCACACCTCACGCTGGCTCAAATATGACAGAATTTGGTGGCGCAATTTTTATTCGGGTAAATAGCAAATCAGAGGCTGCACGAGATCTCACCTACAACTACTTTGCATCCGGTGAGCCGAACTTTAGTGAAAACCCTGACCATGGGATCTTTATATTCGACGGGCCAGAATCAATTATTCCCATCAGCAATTGGCCTGATCGGAGCAGTGGTTTCTTGAACAGAGATGTTGATTGTGATGGAAATGAAGATTCGTTTATCGCCGGGATCAACTCCTACCACACTGTTCGATGGGATAATCCAGAAATGCAATTACCGCCTGAAGTTGATTACACTTGGGTTGTTTCCGATGAAGGTATACTTAATGGAGATGGAGCTGTCCGAAAAGACCGCCAGTATTTAGATAGCAAAGGCGATACATTATTTATTCATAGATTGCACCAAAATGAGACCGGCGATTATCAAGCGATAATCCGCGGTCTTGATGAGCCTGATATTCCGAACCTAGCTTACTCTTGTGATGTTGGAACGACCTTTAAGGGTTTTGCTATGCTTCAAAGCAAAAAGAATGGAGACGATTGGACAATCGATTATGATTGGTACAAATTCCGCTATAATGGCGGTCAAATTTGGATTGACTTTTCGCCAATCGACGGCGTGTCGGGCCGAATAGACTTTTATCCCGAAACGCCTCAATCAAATTCCGATTCACGTTTTTTTATCTCTTTTAATGGCTCACAACCTGTTGGGTTATCGCCTCAGGGGGCCTTATCTGTCGGTACTGAATACTACTTTCGTATTAAGCACCAAAATATTGACAGTGATGATTGGCAAAATCCATACGGCGTAACGGTGAGGCGTGAATCAGGTCCTGCTGACAACTATCCTGTTGTGGCAGCCTTCAAAGTCGAGCCCACCTCCGTCATGCTCGGCAAATCGTTCAAAATCTCCTACACCGTTTCCGATGATATCGGCTTGGATCGCGTCGAGTTGTGGCGCGCCAATGATGTGAATGGGGCTCCTGTTTGGCCACAAAATCCCATTCAAACGCTCCCACTTTCTGGGCAAACGCAATCCAATTTTTTCACCGACGCACCCGCGGATACAGGCACATATTGGTACGGCATCCACGTCGTCGACACCAATGAGAAAGTTAGTTATGAGCCGGATCCACCCGGTCCGAGCAAAGTCACGGTCACCAATTCACCGTCGGGCAAAATCTTGGTCGTCAGTCCTGATGCGCCGATGGAATTTGGAACGATCATGACCAATACTCAAAACGAAAAGACCATTACACTCCAAAGCATGGGAACGATACCGCTCCGAGTGACGAGTCTAGTAATTGGTGGGGCGAATGCCGATCAGTTCTCTGTTATCAGTCCCACTAGCACTTCGTTTAGTATTGCCAACAACGCGGCTCAGGATGTGACTCTGCGTTTTCGTCCAACCTTGACTGACAGCAAGAGCGCCACGCTCACCATCAACAACGATTCCAATAATGCGCCGACGAAAACGATTGCTCTCAGCGGTTCGGGGACGACGCTGCCGATCAAAACTTTAGTCGTGCGGCCCGATTCCCCGGTGGACTTTGAAAGTGTCATGATCAATAATAGTCGCGAGAAAAATCTGATCCTACAGAATACCGGAACGGCGGCGCTCAAGGTAACTGACTTAACCATCACCGGAACAAGCGCCGGAAATTTCGCTCTCGTCGATCCTCCGAGCACGCCTTTTGAGATTTCTGCTGTTTCGACAAAGCCGGTGACGCTGCGCTTCCGTCCGATAGCTGCAGGCGTCGCCACTGTTTTGCTGCACATTTCCCATGACGCTGAAAACGCCGGTCCAACGAAAGTGATTTATCTTACCGGGACGGGCACGGCGGAGCCAAGCAAAACTCTCGCCGTCGATCCGGAACCCTCGTTTGATTTTGGCAATGTGACGCTCAATATCGCCAACGAAAAAATCTTTACACTGGCGAATATCGGAACAACGACGTTGTCCGTGAGTAATTTGGCGTTTAGCGGAATAGATGCAGAACATTTCTCAATAGATGGCACAGCGGGCATTATTCACGCCGGAGATTCAAAGCTGGTGACCGTGCGTTTTCGACCCACATCGGTCGGCAGCAAGAACGCTGCTTTAAATATTTCCAATGACGCCGATAACGCGCGTCCGGTGAAAATCATCAATTTGGCCGGCAATGGCGTGCAACTCCCGGACGACCCTTTCACGGAGATTGCAACTGCGTTGACAGGCGTCCGGGCCAGCGCCGTGGCCTGGGGCGATTATGACGACGACAACGATCTCGATATTCTCCTGACCGGCATGACGAGTCCGCCGGGGCGCATAACCAGGCTCTACAAAAATAATGAAGGAATCTTCAACGAAGTGCCCACTTCATTGCCAGGCGTCATGAATAGCTCGGTTGATTGGGGCGATTTTGATAGTGATGGGGACTTGGATATTCTCTTAACCGGTTTGACAACCTCAACCCGTATTGCCAAAATTTATAAAAATGAAGGGATTGCTTTTGTCGAATTTCCAATCTCTTTGCCTGGAGTTGAATCAGGCGAGGGCAAATGGGGCGACTATGATAATGACGGCGATTTGGATATTCTCTTGGCTGGTAACACCGGCTCAGGATACATTGCCAAAATCTACCAAAATGCCGTAGAAAGCTTTCTTGAAATTCCCGCGGCATTGCCCGGAGTTAGAGGCCCGTCTGCTGCTTGGGGCGACTACGATAACGACGGCGATTTGGATATCCTATTGACCGGTGATACGAAGGCGGACATCATTTCCAAAATCTATCAAAACAACGAGGGGCGCTTTGAAGAAACCACCGACGTTCTAACGGGAGTCGAGGGCGGCTCTGTAGCTTGGGGCGATTACAACAATGACGGCGATTTGGATATTTTTTTGACGGGTAGCACAAGCACTGGAAAATTTTCGGCAGTTTATACAAACGAAGGCGGAAGATTCAAAGAGAACGCTTTGGCGGGAATAGTTGCGGCGACCAGCAGCGCAGCAGAGTGGGGCGACTATGATAACGATGGAGATTTGGATATCTTGCTGACAGGCTCTGTGGGTGATCGGCGCATTGTTTCAACTGTCTTTCGCAATAATGGCGGAGTATTCGAGATGATTTATACCTCGCTACCAGAAGTTTCCGACGGTTCACTGGCCTGGGGCGATTATAACAACGATGGCGATTTGGATATTTTGCTTACCGGCTTATTGGTTTCCGGTAGTGCGGTAACGAAAATCTATCAAAACAATATTGGCGCGGCGAACCAATTCCCTACATCGCCCACCAACCTCACTGCTTCGGTAACAGGAGATTCAGTAACCTTAAACTGGAGCCGATCAACCGATAGTCAAACAGCGCAAAAGGCTTTGAGCTACAATTTACGCGTGGGAACAACGCCGGACAGCGTACAAATCGTTTCGCCCATGGCGCATCCTTTTACCGGTTATCGCAAGATTCCGAAATTAGGAAACACGAATCATGACACGACTTGGACGATAAAAAATTTACACCCCGGCACGTATTACTGGAGTGTGCAAGCAATCGATAATGCCTTTGCAGGATCCGCTTTTGCACCTGAACACACTTTCACAATTGTGAATAATCATATCATCTCCTTGCCCGATACCAACGCTTATGGCAACATTCGCGACGGCGATCGAACCCATGCAAACGAAGTGCGTTATAGTTTCACTGGTCAAGCAGTTGATATGCTTCTATCTTTTCAAGCTTTCGATGTTGATCGTAAAGACGAAATAATTGTATTGTTGAATGATACTCAGATGATGAATGTACCAATTACACTAAATAACGAGTGGAGTGGCAATCTTAGCTTGCTTCTCTCTGGTAGCCTGATAAATGATGACGGCGTTAACACATTAATCTTCAGGCATACCAAGAATCCTCCCCAATCTTGGATCTGGGGCGTTCGCCGGGTTGAAGTTTCTGTCCTGAATTGTGTCGAACTTCCCGCCAGCGAAGCCTACGGGAAAATCGTTGACGGTGATCAAGGTCATGCCGACAAAATGATTTATTGTTTCCCTGCGGAGAAAGGAGACTTGAGGTTGACCTATGAAGTTTATGATATTGACAAAGCTTATGAGTTGGATGTTTTGCTCAACGGCATCAAAATTCATGATGAAGCCATTACAGACAGCGCGAACTGGAGTGAGAGGCGATCTATTCTTTTGCCAGATTCATTAGTGGATGATAATGGCAAGAACTCTCTGATCTTTGATAATACGATGAATCCACCCAAAGGCTGGTTTTGGGGAATTAGAAATGTTGAGATAGCCCGCATAACGGCTGTTTTGGCCGAAGAAAATAACTTGCCTCGTGGCTTCGAATTGGAGCAAAATTCTCCGAATCCCTTCAATCCCGCCACAACGATTCGTTTTAAAGTACCGCATGCCAGCAAAGTAAAGTTGACCATCTTTGATGCGCGTGGTGGACTGGTACGCACTTTGACTGATGGCAAATTTTCTGCCGGCCAGCATGCAGTTGTTTTCGATGCCAGCAGATTCGCGTCTGGAATTTATTTCTATCGTCTGGAGACGGGAAATTTCGTGGCCACACGCAAAATGATTTTGGCGAAATAAAATCTACTGACCGGACATTCTGAACGTCCGGTCAGTGTTTACAACAAAACAAAAACTCCCCGCGGGTGGGGCAGTGCCGTCTCTAATACCTCATTTCGGCTCCGTTCCGATTCCAATTCAGCGTTGCATTCCGTAAGCCGCACTGCTTGGTTTCGTATCCCATCCGCGCGGGGAGAAATGTTGCCAGTCGGACTTGCACGAAAGAATTCTTGTGAATTTGAAATCTGTCATGCACAAGCCGGCTTCACTTTAGTTGGGCCATTTTATTCAGGCAGAATTTTCTCAACGGTAAAATGTCAAATTATTCTTCCGTGAGCCTCGCCTTGGTGCTTCAGCTCGTTTTGGCTTAACGGCAAGCGTTGATTTGCGGGTCGCTTTTAGGCGAGGATGCTTGTCCGTGAGAGGATATTTTTCCGGGAATTGAATGGCTTCCAATTCCAAGTCTAGATCCAAAGCCGGCCAATAGAGATGATGGCCATGCAGCAATTGCACCTCGAGAATTGACGAGAGGTTTGCTTCACGAAACCAAGGGAAATCGTCAAACGCAAGAAAATATTCCCGGTCGTGCATGAGCAGCCAAAGCCCGTGACGGGAAATATTTGATACCTCAATCGGCGAAGTGTTTGCTCCAACTTTTTTCGATTTCATCCCGCTTCTTTTCCACGATTTTTTTGAGCTGAGTGATTTCTTTGGGGGAAAGGCCGTGATTTTGCGCTAATGCAACTTCCGGCTCAAGCCAGAATTTTGCTTCACCATCTTCGGAATAAACGTGAACATGCATGCGTTTCTCCTCTCGTGAAAAGAAAAAGAAACGGTATTTTTTATGACGAAAAATGGTGGGGCTCATTCATTAACTCGCCGTATGCTCCAGCTCGATCACCGGGCTGGTCTCGGTGCCGATGCCGAGCGGCTGCCATTTGTGTTGATCTTCGTTGCGCAAGCGGTGCTTGGCGCCGCCGCGCGCATGGGTCTTTTCAAAACCTTCCGGCTCGATCACGATCTGCTTGCCTTGCAGCAATCCCAAAATCCCTTCCTGGCCGGGCTCGTTACGTCTGAGCACCTGCTCTTCGAGCGGTTTGATCAAGTTCGGATCGTAGGCATCCGGCTCGGTGTAAGCCGTGATGAAGCCCTCAAAATTGCGCAACACGACTTTGCCATTGCCTTGCGAGATGACGTATTGCGGCATCACCGGGATTTTGCCGCCGCCGCCGGGGGCATCGACCACGAAAGTCGGCACGGCATAACCCGAAGTGTGACCGCGCAAGCCTTCGATGATTTCAATACCCTTTGATACCGGCGTGCGGAAATGCCCTGCGCCTTCGACCAAATCGCATTGATACAAATAATATGGGCGAATGCGAATCTTGACCAAGTCGTGCACGAGCCGGCGTTGAATGTGCACCGAATCATTCACACCCGCAAGCAGTACGCTTTGATTGCCGAGCGGAATGCCGGCGCGCGAAAGTTTGTCGCACGCGCGCGTGATTTCCGGCGTGATTTCTTTGGAATGATTGAAATGCAAATTCATCCACAGCGGATGGTACTTCGCCAGGATTTCACAGAACTCGTCGTCAATGCGCTGCGGCAAAAATATCGGCACGCGCGAGCCGATGCGAATGATTTCGATATGCGGAATGGCGCGCAAACGGCCGAGCAGATAATCGAGCATCTTCGGCGGCATGATGAGCGGATCGCCGCCGGAAAGCAGCACGTCGCGCACTTGCGGCGTTTTTTCGAGATACTCGATCTGCATGTCGAATTCTTTGCGATTGAATTGCGCCGAAGCATCGCCCACGATGCGGCTGCGTGTGCAATAGCGGCAATAAGTCGCGCATTGCGTGGTCACCAGCATGAGCACGCGATCGGGATAACGATGCACCAAACCCGGCACCGGCGAATGCTTATCTTCCGCGAGCGAATCTTCCATCATCGAAGTGAAGGGCACCATTTCTTCCGCAGTGGGAATCACTTGCCGGCGTACCGGACAATCGCGGCTGTCGGGATCGATCAACGAAGCAAAAAAAGGCGTGATATCGACGCGAAATAAATTGTCGGCGCGCAGCGCTTTCTTTTCACTCTCGGTGAGATTGACGATGCGCTCCAATTCTTCCACGGAATTCAAGCGATTGCTGAGCTGCCAGCGCCAATCGTCCCATTTTTCATCGGGCAAATCCTGGTAAATCGCGGGCCGCGGGGTGCGCGCCAAAACGCCGTTGCGAGGGTTCGTCTCTTGATACATGGCGGTGCTCCTCCTTAACTTATTTGATAAAAGTGACCGTCGATGCAATTTTGAAATTTGAAATCAGAAACGATGCGAGGGTTGTTATAAGCCAAGATTGAAGCTTGGCTTCTCACATGCAGAAAGAAGAAGGAATTTAGTGAAATACGGCAGTCATCACGCTGCGCAGAATTTTGGGGCAGAATCGCATCATGTGAAAAGGTACATTGTCATCGCCTAAAAAGCAAAACCTTTTGCATCATTCTTGGGGATTGCGCATATTGCGACGCCGGCATGCGCGCGCAACTTTGCCTTTCTTCCTCCGGCAAGATACAACCTCATTTGCAATTTTATGCAAACGGCCCCCTCACCCGGACGAATGAAGATGACGGCACCCACTCAGGCTCGGAGGCGCGCTGGAGAGCGCGTTGATCAGGATGGTTTTTTGCGTTTGCTGTCGGAACAAGCGATCTTCAAAGATGTTCCCGCCGCGTTGATGTCGCAGCTTACGCCGGATATGCTGCATGAATTTGCCAAAGACGAAACCATCATTCGTGAAGGAGAAAATGCCTCGCGGCTGGTGGTGATTCTGGTGGGCAGTGTGAGCATCGTGCGCGGCGAAGTTTTGCTGGTGCGGCGCGGGGCGAATGAAATGATCGGTGAGCAGGGTGTGATCGACGGCGTGCCCTACAGCGCCAGCGCGATTGCGCATGAGGAAGTCATCGTGCTCGCAATCCCGGCGGAACTGGCGCGGCAATTCTTGCAGGATTATCGCTTCACTTTGAACATGATCAAAAGCCTTTCGGCAAAATTGCGCGAGGCCACGCACGAACAGGCCACGCGTTTTGCCAACGAAGAGAATATGTTTGCCGCCTTTCGCAGCCACGTACATCCGCGCGTATTGGATGATTTGCTGGCCAAAGGCTTGAGTGAATATGGCGCGCCGCGTTACATCGAGTGCGCGATCCTGTTTACCGATATGCGCTCTTACACTTCGCTTTCTTTGGAAGCGGCGCCCGAGGAAATCGTCAACGAGCTGGGTTTGTATCTCGATGCCATGATCGAGATCATTCACACGCACGGCGGCATGATCGACAAATTCATCGGCGACAACGTGATGGCAGTGTGGGGTTTTGATGAAATGCGCGAGGATTTGTCGGTACGCGCGTTGAATTGCGCGCTGGAAATGCACGCGACCGCACAGCGCTTTTCTTTTCGCGGCAAGCCCATTGCTTTGGGCAGCGGCTTGAATTTCGGCACGGTATTTTGCGGCAACGTCGGCAATGCGCGCAAGCGGCAATTTACCGTGCTCGGCCAGCCGGTGAATCTCGCTTCGCGCTTCGAGGCTTTGACGAAAGTTTTAAATGTTCCGATCGTGGTTGGCGAAAGTTTTTACACGCAACTGCCCTGGTCGCGGCGAGGGTTGTTCAATATTCATCACGAGGTGGAAGTGCGAGGCGTCGGTCCCATGACGGTTTATGCTTTGCGCCGCGAAGTGAGCGCGAGAAAAGTGGTGCGCTGGGGCCTCATTGGCTGCGGCGACGTTACTGAAAAGAAGAGCGGCCCGGCTTATCAAAAAGCCGGCAACAGCGCGCTGGAAATGGTGATGCGCCGCGACGCGGAAAAATGCGCGGATTACGCGCGCCGGCACCACGTGCCGCGCTGGACGGCGAATGCGTTGGAATTGCTTCATGATCCGCGTGTGACCGCGATTGCGATTTCCACGCCGCCGGATACTCATCGCCACTACGCCCTGCTCGCGGCCGAAGCGAAAAAGCCGGCGGTGGTGGAGAAACCCATGGCGCGCAATTATGCCGAATGTTTGGAAATGATCCGCGCGTTTGAGAAAGCCGGTGTGCCGTTGTTTGTCTCTTATTATCGCCGCGGCTTTCCCAAGTTTCAGCATCTGCGCAGCATTTTGGTGAGCGGCAGCATCGGCAACGTCGAGCGCGTGCAATTGCGCTATCGCCGCCAAGCTATGCCCATTGATCCCAACAACGTACCCTGGCGTTTCGTTCCGGAAATTGCCGGCGGCGGATTGCTGCTCGATCTCGGCAGTCATGGCGTCAATATCATTCAATTTTTGTTGAGCGATTTAAGTTGGGAAGTCGAGCGCCGCGAAATCGAATGGGGCATGGGGCCTTTCAACGTTGAAAAACGTGTGCAAGCGCAGGTTCGTATCGGCGATCAAATTGTCGGCGATTTGCTGTGGGATTTCGACGCGGACAAAAAAGAAGATTGGGTGATGATCAGCGGCGAGCGCGGCGAGATCGAATTTAGCGTTTTCGCGGAAGGATCATATACCGTGACCACGCGCGCGACCGGGCGCGAAACCTATCCCTTTCGCCCGCTGGAGCACGTGCAGCAGCCTTTCATTCAAATGGTGGTGAATCATCTTTGCTATGGCACTGACGTGCCTTCCGATGCCCACAGCGCGGCGGAGACGAGTTTGATTTTGGATAAAACTTTGGGAAGGGCGACGTGATCGGATGCCGCAAAAGCATGGACACGACAAATGAATTTCGTCACCGTGCTTAAAAGCTCCCGTAGAGAGCATCGAAGAATCCGTAATGATCGTCATTGCGAGGCTTCTTTTCGCCGAAGCAATCTCATCGCACTGCGGAACCTCGTAAAATTGGATTGCTTCGCCGATAAAGCCTGCTCGCAATGACAGCATTGGTTCTCTTGCAAATTTTTCAGTTTGACGCCCGCCGGCGTTACAGTACTTCCCTCAAAATCCCAACTGAATTCTTACCGCATGATTCCAGCTCACGAGCTGGCTAGCGTATTTGCCCAGTTCTTCGCCGTAGAACGCATAATCCGCGCGAATGACATAGAGCCGCATGCCCAGCCCGAAGGTGGGATAGCCCTGCGCAAATCCGCCGCGCACGCTGAACACGGGAGTGACGTTGGCCTCTACGCCCGTGTAAATTTTTTTGAAGAACGTAATGTTATTGTCGAAGGGCTGTTCCACATCGAAACCGGCGGCGACATTGTAAAACCATTTGCCTAATCTAATGCCGGGGCGAAACGCCGCGCCCACCCGCAAGCTCGGATTGATTTTGTTCGGAGGAACGGGATTATCCGGAGTTGCGCCCGCGGTGTTCCATTTAAATTTCGTCGTCACCACGTCATAAAGCGCCCCGCCGAATTGCCAATTCCGGTTCAGCACGTAGAAAGCGCCGAGATCGAGGCCGAAGCTGTTGCCGCGATAAACGTGCAAATCTTCATTCGAAGAAAATCCCGAAAGCGTTTTGGTTTTACGCGTGAGATAACGCCGCAAGTATTTCGCGGTCACGCCCAGATGCAAATCGCCGGCGGACCCGCGCGGCCCCAAAGAGAGCGTGTGCGCGTAAGCTGCCATCGCTTGCAAATCCCCGCGCAAACGCACGTCGACTAACGGCAATCCGGTTGCGCCTTCAAAAATTTCGTAGCTCACGTTGCCCGCACTAAAGGCGCCGGCGCCGAAACGTGGCGTGAGAAAATGCACCGGCAGCGGCCCTTCGATGGTGACAATGCCAAGTTTTTGCGCTTCGGCCACAGCGTCGGCATACAAAGCATTTTTCTCGGCGTCGCTGAGGTTGTCGATATTGTCGATCTGATCTTTATGATCGCGATAAAAATTGATTTGATCCAACACGCCTTGATTCAAGCGCAGGCTGAGATCGATAAGATTGACGCGGTTGTATTTCAACGCGCGCAGCAAGGCCGGGTTGTTGAACAAAATGTTGTCTTCCGCGGGAATGGCCACGGCCGCGCCGCCCATGCCGAGCGCGCGCAGATTGCGAAGAGCCATGCGCGGCAGCTCGCTGTCTTGAGCCTGCGCCGGCAAAATGCCGAAGCTGAATGCCAGCAGCAAAAAAAGTTTTTTCATGATCGAGGTCCTCGCAAGGGAATTTGATGAAGGCTGGCGGCTTTGCGATTATTGGACTCCCACGACACTGTCAGCCTCAACCGCCATAAGCAAATTGATACAATGCTCCCAAACCCAGATGCACGACCTGGAAAAAGATGCCGGAAGCGGTGTCGCGCACATTTGCCGGCAAGGGCGCAGGCGGCACCGGGGCGTTGCCTTTTGCCAGTTTGCCAAACGTGCTCCAATTATAATAATGCCACAAATGGATCAAACCGATTTCAAGATAAGGTCCGTAAACGCTGTCGATAATGCCCACGACTTCCAGGCGGATTTGCTGCGCCGTTTTTACTGGATCCATGAGCAAAAGTTGATAGGTGTCATTGATTTTTTTCAAGGACAAGCGCGGATCCAACCGGAAGCCGTTGGCCGGGTTGTGATCTTGATCGAGCATGAGCACGAAACCGGCAACCAATGAAGCCACGCCGCAGCTCAAATAAGCATCGTCGACGTAAGGAAATTGCGCGGGCGAGAGCGCGCCGCTGCGCAAAGCCTGCACCACCGGCAAAAGATCGGCTTGCACCGCATAAAAAATGCGCAACAAATTCGCCAAATCCTGCGCGCTGAAATTGAAGAGAATGATCTCATCCTGCGGCGTGTGCGGCGTATCTCCGCTTTTGTCCAGGCTGCCGGCGCCCGCGGCTTGCATCATGTCGATGAATTGCTGAAAGCTAATGTTGTTCGCGCGCACGGTGGCGACGGCGTGGAAATAGAGCACCTGTGCCGATTGTGTGTTGATGGGCGGATTGGGTCCCAGTTTATCTTTGGCGCGATCCAACATATTCAGCGCCTCTTGCGGCCGGCCGTCGCGCAACGCGCCGCGCGCGTCGCTCAACAAAGCTTCGGGATCATCGCTTCCACCTTCGGAAAAAAATGGCGAGAACAAATTGCAGCCCCAAAAACCGCTCACCACAGCCAAGCACACGAAGAGCAGGTAACGTGCCTTCATGAAAATCTCCCTTGATGAATGAATTGAAAAACGCCGGCGCGCAGAAAATGTAAACCGGTTTAAGTGCAAAGAGGTGAGCAGAAGGGCAGCTACAGCATGGTTGCCCTTTTCAGGTCTGCGATAGAATACCGGCATTAAGGCAAATTAGCCGAAGCAGAAAATGGAAAAGTTTAGGCAGCAAGAGATAAAGAATAGCAGGAATGATTACGCCAGGTTAGGCTGGCAGAGCGATGATAGGAAGGAGCGAGAACCGATACGACCACGATAAATTGGCAGTGCTGCCTATAGTGGTCATTCTAAAAAGCTCGGCTTTTTTTGGCCGATTTTGCAATTCCATTCCATTTCGCCGCCGGCTTGAGAAGAATCGAACACCGGCGCGATGACGACAGGCGTACGTTGAACCAGCAATCGTTCTTTTTTCACGCAGCCCCAATGGCGCGATTCGCTTTCCAATAGATCTCCCCAATTCACCAGTATGCGATCCACCACGGCTCCGGCTTTTTGCACGAGCACCATCGCGTCTTTGACCGGTGCTCCGAACAAAGTTTTTGCAATAAAACCCGGGTGATCATGCGTGCGAGCCAAGCTCAACAAATATCCTGCGCCTAACAACAACAAAGCCACGGCGCCGGTGGGACGATTGGATAAACCGCGCTGCAACATTTGATTCTCCGCTGGTTGATCGTTTTCTTTCTCTTCCGAGTAACCTGTCATTCAGAATCTTGTGACGCACTTGCACTGTACTCGATTCTTCACAAGCCGCAAGGCCCTTTCGGGATTCCTTCTGACACGGCGATTACTTTCCAGGCGAACTCCGTGAGCCGGGAGTGAATGCTGAAAGAATCTGTTGGTTAGACTCGGCCTGCCGGAAAAAGGTTGCCAGGTTTTTTTCGAGTGGTATGGCTTTAGAGCAGATTCGAATGTGAATGATTGCCAATCTTCAATCAAAAGCAGCAACGCGCTGTTCATCCCGCAGATGCGCGCGCACTTCCGCCAAATGGCGCGGATGCGTGCGCGACGAAGAGAGGGGAGGAAGCTGATCGAAATCGAAGAAATCGACGGCCAGAGTCTCCGCGCTGGGCCGCGCTTCGCCGCCGGCAATATCACAAAGAAAGATGATTTTATAGGCATGGAAGAACGACATCGGGCGGCCCTCGCGATTGGCATCGAACACGCCCACGACTTTACGGGGAATCACCTCAAAGCCGCTTTCTTCGCGCACCTCGCGCGCGACCATGTCGGAAGGTTTCTCGCCAACGTCGCCCCACCCGCCCGGCATGCACCAGCATTGATCCAACTTTTCCTGCACCAATAGAATTTTGCCGGCGCGCACGACTGCGCCGCGCACGTCGATTTTGGGCGTAGCATATCCCGTTTGCGCGCTGAATTGTTGCAAACAAAGTTCCAGCGGCAGATCCACGTGGCGCGTTGCGATTTCCGCCGCAATTTCGCGCAGACGCTCGAAACGCTGGCGGTCAAATTCATTCGTCGTAAAAGTCAAGCCGGTTTGGCTGAGCGCTTGTATTTCGCGCGCCCAAATTAACCATGGAGGCAATTCGTTTGGGTTGTTAGGCATTGTTGAGGGCTTGTTGACAAGAGCGAGTAACTTTTACTACAACGTCAGCCCTGTCATTCCGTTGGGTATCTTCCCAATAGGGCTGTAAAAAACTATAGGGAAGATGCTTCCAGCATGACAGTAAAATAAGATAGATCGATTTTAACTTAACATTGCCAAGTCATCGATTGGCAGGATATACTAATAAGCCGCGCAAAGATCAATAAGAGAGATACAAAAAAAAAAACGGCCTGGCAAACAGCAACCACAGCCAGCAAATTCGCGCTGATCAACGCAATGCTTCGGGTTTGTCGTGCGGGTAGTTCGGCACGCCGGTGAGAATATCGAACACTAAATGCTGCGCATGAGCTTGTAGAAATTGCGTTACCAAAGACAACCAGAAAAGAGAAACGGCGCACCGGGTGCGTTTGCTCGCGACCGCCCAAAATCTGATAACGAATTGCATGAGCTACCTCCTGTGAAAGTTAGAATACAGCGTCAAGTTATTTTTTGGTATAAATGGTGGGGGGGGGAAACGAATCAGTCCGAAATAAAGACTTGTACAGTTTAGGGCCGGAATGTTATGAGAGTCTTAAGGATTGGCGACCTAAAAAAGATGTTGCACGAATCAATTATCATATTAAATTGATTTTCCATGAATGAAAAATCGGGGTAATGCCATGTCTATTATTAGAAACAAACACTTTCCATCTGCTTCTCCCCATAATGAGTAAAATGTCTATATGTAGAATTTGTTCAGGACTACATATAGGACATTTTTGAAAAAGTTTCTACACCTGGAAATAAGTTTCTACATGTAGCCATCTGCACTGAAGAAGCCTTGTCGTCGAAACTGCGTTAGGCGCGGGCGAATAAGTGGAATGATTTTCTGAAAAGGTCGTGGATTATTTAAGGAGAGAGCGTGCCGCAGAATTCACAAACACCGGAGGAAGATACGGGACTCATAAACACAATTATTCGCAAGATGCAACCACGTTCAATAGAGCGACTAATACTTTTGGGACTTGTATTGGTAGCTGTCATCTTAGCGATTGCAATTTATAATGGCAGTAGAATTAGTTTTCTCGGAATTAAGATTGAAGCATCAAGAGGTGAATCCGAAAAGCTGAATGTCAGTGAAAATGCAAATAAAATAACTGAACACCCAAACCTGAACGTTTCCGTTTCTGAGTTATCGATGATTTCCGACAAATACTTTGAGCCACAACTGTCAAAGGATCAATTGATCTCAAGAATACGAAACTTGGTAGAAAACTCAGAAGAACTAAAGTCATTCAAAAATCAATTTTCTTTTAAACTGTTAAAGCTGGAACTATTGATACCTGCGTTTGGAAGGTATATCGACACAAGAATAAGTGATGAAGATAGTGACAGAAAAAAAGCGTATGAGAGAATTCAATCGGTTTTAAAAGACATTGGGTATTATAATGGAATAATAGATGGTAATCAACAAGTGACATACAATGCTCTCCTAAAATTTCAGATGGAATATAACAGGCGTACCGGAAGGGAAATTTTAGCGTCAGAAGATTACGGCATTTTTGGATACGCTACTTTAGAAGCGATTCGAAGTACTCACAGAACAAGAAACTAAGAATTCATTGTTGGTGATATAAAGCAACTGTCAAACGTAGCGCCTAACATTGCATCGAGCGGACGGCGCAGCCGTGGCATGATTTCCATGATCTGGTAACTTTAATGTCTGTTCTTCGATCAAACTTCATCTTCTGCTGCGCCGCCGCTTATGCTTGTGTTAGAAGCTCTAGTGAATATAGCTGATCAAACATTGATCGAAAGATGTTAGAATTCGTGTTCATGAATTCGAATCTTCCCGGACCGCAACGTTTCGCATGGTGATTGTCGATGCGCTATTTGGTGAAAGCGAAATTGAAGCAAGGCAAGCGACGCGATTTATTAATGGCCATTGACCGCAAGGAGTTGGGTCGAGGTTCTATCGCGGGCGGCGAGTATTTGCATGACATGACTCACGCTCGACAGCTTGCGGACAATACAGTGTGCTGGGTCGAGGCTTGTTTTTGTCCGACACCGTTAGAGGAGGAGCGCCCGTATTGGGAGGAGTACTTTGAGCTTCTGCGAATCAAAAATGCGCACAATCGGCAGCGTTGCCAAGATCTGAATGGAACACAACCCTGGGCATAGTGATCGTTTGAGAAGAGAGATCCACATGACATTGAACAAGCGGTTGGTCTCCGAGCAATTTCCCCGCTCTTCGAGGTAAGGATAGGACATGACTTCTATCGGCTCCCTCAATGAGAAATCGCTGCATGCGGCTTTAAAAGCCTGGTATCTGCAACCCGGCGACCAGACCGAAGTGCCGGTTGAGGGCTATATTATCGACATTGTTCGAGGCGATCTGCTGATAGAAGTTCAGACGCGAAATTTTTCAGCCATCAAAGCCAAACTACTCACGCTGACCGCACAATGTCCTGTCCGATTGATCTATCCCATCGCGCAGCAGAAATGGATTGTGAAGCTGCCAATGAATGGCCACGGGAAACAATGTCGCCGAAAATCGCCAAAACGCGGTACGCTCTTTCAGATCTTTGAAGAATTGGTGAGTTTCCCGGAATTACTCATCAATCCTAACTTTTCCCTCCATATTGTGTCAATTCAGGAAGAAGAGGTACGCCGCCATGATAGACGACGCGGCTGGCGGCGCAAAGGATGGATCACGCACGAACGGCGGCTATTACACGTTATGGAAGAACATTTCTTTGAAAGCCCGGAAGATATGGAGTTCCTTGTCCCCACAAACTTGTCCGACACGTTTACAACTGCCGATCTGGCGAACGCGCTGAATACGTCACGCCGCCTTGCACAGAAAATGGCGTATTGCCTGCACAGAATGAATCTGTTTTCACGAATCGGCAAACGGGGAAACGCGATTGTGTATGGACGCTCAAAATCCGTGTGGAGAGGGGAGTATAAACTTGATAGATCCGTCATATGATAGGATCATTCTTGCAAGTGATGCAGCGGTAACTACGGTAACAGATCTAGAAGACCAGCAAAATAAGATGTATTTGCCTATAAATAGCGCCAACTTGGTTTCGTGCGGACGCTAGCGCGCCAGCGCATCACAAACCGGCGTTATGTGACTACGAAAAATGGCTAGAATTGATCGATCAATGACGCGCCGCAATGCACTGTCATTGGTGGCGCTTTCCTTCACAACCATCCTGAATCTTGGCTGCACACGCGGTCAAGAGAGTGCGACACGGGACGGGGACCGTTCACCTGACGATCCCTCGAACAAAAACGAAACTGACACGGACTACGGAGAAGCTATGCGAATTCATTACCTCGAAATTGTGACGACGGATGTTGAAACTGTTTGCACGCTCTATTCGAAAATGCACGGCGTGACCTTTGGCGATGCCGACCAGAACTTGGGCGGTGCTCGCACCGCCCGACTGGCAAACGGTTGAATGTTAGGCGTTCGGGCACCGATGCACGATGGCGAAAGGCCGGTCGTGCGACCTTACATTTTCGTTGAGGACATCGAGGCGGCTGTCGCGGCGGCGGCGAAATCTGGGGCCGAGATTGCCGTTCCACCCATGAGCATCCCGGGCCACGGCACATGCGCCATTGTCTTTCAGAGCGGGATTGAATCCGGACTTTGGCAGGTCTGACTCCACGGAAGACCGCGTCACATAACAAACGGTTCAACCGGAGCCGCGGGCCGCGCGGTTTCTGAAATCAACGCTGGTTGGCCGCGGCCCGGTTAACCGTGGTTAGGCGGCTGTTGAATGTCCGAGAAGTGAAAAATGTCAATAACTTCCGCTATTTTGATTTCACTTGGAATCTGCGTCATATCGGCAATATTGGAAGGTGTGCTTGCGGGAAAGAATGTCAAGTCTTTCTTTGCAAAGTTGAGATTTCCGTCGTATTCAGCCCCGCTTTGGGTCTGGTATATCATCGGAGTAGTTTATTATGTCGTCTGTTTCTTTATTCTTTATCGGATTTCCAGGCACGATGCAGATAATTCAACTAAGCAAATAGCTTTGACGCTGCTCTTAGTTATGATGGGCGTTAATGCTTTTTGGAATTATGTGTTCTTTCGCGCTCAAAACCTGTTTCTTAGCTTTTTTGCTTTTGCCTTTTATCCCTTGGTTGCAATTGCTTTATTCGTTTGCCTGTTGCAATTCGATAAAATCGCGGCGTGGTCTTTAGTGCCATACCTTGTATATTTGATTTATGCTGTGCGTTGGGGTTATGGATTGTGGAAGCTCAATCCTAATCTAAGATGAGTGAAACGCCCAGCCGCCGCCTAACCGCGGCGTTAGGCAATAAAGAAAGGAACTGCAACATGTCTGAAATTCTTACGTCCACCTTTGTGCTGGCTGTCAAAGATCTAGCGGCTTCAAAGAGGTTTTATCTGGAAAAGCTTGGTTTCGCCGAAGACTTCAGCGTCGAGGGATGGGCATTCTTGAGTCGCGGCGCTTGTAAGCTGCGTCTTGGCCATTGTCCCGATGCGATGCCGATGTCGAAGGCTCAGGATCACTCGTGGTTCGCATATCTTCACGTCCGGGACGCATCTGGTCTTTACGAAGAGACCGTCAAGAATGGCGTGGAGATCTGGCACAAACTTGCGGACAAGCCATGGGGAATGCGCGAATTTGCTGTCGTCACTCCAGACGGTCACAGGATTGTGTTTGGGGAAAGATTGCCTGTTTAATCGGATGCAAAAACCAAAAGTCAAAATGCCTAACCATGCGATTAATCTAACCCGGCCATCGCGCTCCGATTGCAATCCACACCTCCCGGGGCCGGGTCGCTGAGCTTGGGGCGTTAGGCATCGTCACACGTACGCTTATGAAAATTCATCCGTGGAATATTGTCTTTATCTTTGGCTTTATTGCCTACGTGGTCATTCGTGGGGTCTTTGAGCAACGCATCAAAAGCAATGAGAAGGTGGTGAGCCGAATCGAAGGGCGAGATCGCTTCCTCATATTGATCATGCTTGTCGGAGGTCTTCTCCTGCCGGTTGTCTATTTATTTACTCCCTGGCTGGGATTTGCCGATTATCGCCTTCCGGCTTTCTTCCCGTGGTTCGGCGCGGCGGTGATGGTGGCCGCACTTTGGCTGTTCTGGCACTCTCATGCCGATTTGGGCAAGAACTGGTCCCGTACCTTAGAGATACGAAAAGGCCACCAATTAGTCACGCATGGCGTTTACCGGTCGATTCGCCACCCGTTGTATGCCTCCATTTGGCTATTTAGTCTTGCGCAGGGACTGCTGTTGCAAAACTGGCTTGCTGGCTGGTCCGCTTTCGTGGCGTTTGCAATTATGTATTTTGTCCGCATGCCCCAAGAAGAGCGGATGATGTGCGAATTCTTCGGGCAAGAGTATAGTGATTACATGCAGCGAACCGGACGACTTTTCCCCCGAACAAGGGCCAGGAACGATGCCTAACTTTCGCTGGTGCGGAGGGCGCAGCCGTGCCGTCAATCTCATGAGTGGTGGAATTTAAAAGTGTTGCTCGTGTTGAACGCTGTGGAAGCTGCGCCGATGCACCGCGTCGCGTTAACCAGCCATTAAGCGCAAGGCGCCGCGCATCTTCAAAAGCGAGACCGATATTGAATTTTACCCGGTATCCCTTCCTCCACAACTCACACCAACCCTGCATAGGATAGTTTGCCTTCAATAATTCGCGCTGCCGAGGTATAAGGATGCGGCGAGCTTTTGTTGGCATCCATGATATGGATCACCTCAAAACCCGTTGCTTTAAAATAATCGGCAATCAACGCGCGGTGGCAACGCCACCAAACGGCCTCGGCGCACATGATAGCGACAGGTTGAGCCTTTGCAGCTTGTAATAAACGTTCCACGCCGGCGCGAAAAGAATCGGTTTCCATATAGTCGGCATAGCCGCGAAACGATTTATTGCGCCAGGCTATGTTAGGCGAATCCGGGCGAGGCGGGCGCCGGCCGCCAAGCTCTGGGAATGACAAGTATTCGATTCCTGCCGCTGCGAGGGAAGCCGCGAGTTGCTGCTGATTGAAATGAGGATATCTTCGTGAAGCGGGAAAGCGCCGCACGTCTGCCAGCACTTTAATGCCATGAACAGTTAACGCGTTAATGAATTCCTCGATTGGGCGGATGGAATGTCCTATAGTCCAGATGGTCATGGCGATTAGCTTTTCAAGCACAACAAAATTCTGAAAGCTTACACACAGATCAAAAACACACAAGGATAAAGCTTTTCAGTATGGGTTTTTGATCCGTGTGCTGCCCCGCAGGGCTTTGGTTTCGGCTTGCCCAAAAATCCCTGGCCAAAACCTTTACCGCGAATGAGCTGCGCATACATTCACAAAAAAAAACTTGTGTGAAAGGAGAAGGTGATTTAGCTTATGCTCCGCGATTTGATACGGAATAGCGTGTCGAAATGCAATTGATTTTTGAATAGGAACGAATCAATTTGAGCATTCTGAAAGAGTCAGACTGTGTGAAAATGTCATTGCGAGCGCAGTGAAGCAATCCCGGCGCGTGCACGTATTGGAGTTAGAGATTGCTTCGCTGCGCTCGCAATGACAAATTTGAGCGTTTTCACACAGTCTGAGTCTTGGTAAAATGAGCACCGTGCTCGCGCGTCACAAGATTCTTCTGAATGACAGGTTCACGCATCTGCAAATTGCTGTAACGTTGTCGAAATAATCAACCGCTCCACGTGTGGCTTTGTATCTTTCGAAAGGGGTAGTTATGAAACACCAGCGGTTTATGCACTCTGCTGTTGCTTTGTTGTTGGCGCTGTTTGGCATCGCGAACATTCAGGCCCAGTCCCGCGCCGCAGCACGAGAAAACAATCCAGTGATCTTCGATGTGACGATGCGGGCGCTGCCCGAAGGCGGTGCCTTGCAGGTGCAATGGTATGCGCCTGAAAACTTTCAAAATTTTGAGGTGGAATATCGCGACGAGCGCACCGGCGAGAGCAAAACTCTCGCGGTCTCCGGCAAAAAAGAAGTTCAACTGCACAATCTTGCGCTCGCTCACGATTACGTGATACGAGTCGTGGCGTTCGATGCACAGGGCAAGATCGCGGGCCGGTCTCCGCAAGAGCGCTGGTGGAGCGCGAGCAGCCTGCAAAATTTGGCCGCACAAAACCAACCACCGGCTGCTGCGGCCGCCCCAACTTTGAACGCCACCTTACGCAGCCTGGACAGCAATAACTTTCCTTTTATATTTACCACGGTGCAAATCGATACCGGCGGCAACCCGGTGTCACGATTGACGGCTGCAAATTTTTCCGCATTTGAAGACGGGGTTTTACAAACCAATTTCTTCAATGTCACGCAGCCCGACGAAGGCGGCGGTGTCCGGCTGGCGGATTTCGTTTTTATAGTGGATAACAGCGGCAGCATGGCCGATGAACAGCAGGCGGTGAAAGACAACCTGAAGGCCTTCGTCGATAGCTTGACCGCGCGCCAGATTGACTATCGTTTGGGCGCAGTGCGTTTCGGCCAGGATGCCAACGGCGGCCAGCCGATTTTAATGAACAACGGCAATCTCACCGGAGATCCGGTTTTTTTTAAAACCTTGCTGGATCAAATGACGGCCGCCGGCGGGTTCGAGCCGGGCATTGAAGCCACGAACCAGGCGGCCACGCGTTTCAGCTTTCGCCCCGGCAGCCAAAGGCACTTCTTGTTGATCACAGATGAAGACAGCGACGGCGGCAATTTGACGCAGGCTATCAATGTCTGCCGCAACAACAATATCATCGTGCACGCCGCGGTGGACTGCTTCTTTGGCACTTCCAACCTCGACTATTGCAACGCCAACAGTATTCGCGGCGCCACCGGCGGCTTGCAATTCAGCGTCGCCGGCCCATATAACGCTATTCTCAACCAAATCGTTACCTCGTTGAGCAATACGTATATCGTGCGTTATCGCGCTCTCAACGATGCTTTTGACGGCCGGCAACGCGAAGTCCGCGTCACCGTCAATGCCTTCGGCCAGTCGGATTTTGTCACCGGTTTTTATACTCCCGGCGCAGCTCCGAAAATCCGGCGCACCGCTGCTACTATTGCATTGAGCAACAGCGCCACCGTCGCCGGCAATGCCTTGGTCATTGCCGCGGAAATTACCGACGCCCAGGCGCCTTTCGTGCAAAGCGCCACTCTTTTTTATCGCACCACGGGCGCGGTGGGATACAATGCTTTGACTTTGACCGCCGTGGGCAACAACATTTATCAAGCCACCATTCCGGGCACGGCAGTGAACAGCCCCGGCATTGATTATTATCTTACCGCCACCGACGGCCAAGCTACGACCAACGATCCGGCCGTGGACGCGAGCTTGTTTCCCTACCAAATTGCGGTTTTGCCTAACCAGCCGCCGCAAATCACCCACACCCCGGTGACCCGCGGCACGCCGGGCAATGCGATTGCGATCACGTGTAACGTGCAAGACAATACCAATTTTTTGTCGACCGTCGAGCTTTATTACCGCGAGATTGGCACCTTGCTTTTCAACCGGCAAGTGATGAGCAACGCCGGCGGCAACAATTTCAACGGCAGCATTCCCGGCAGCGCGGTGACCCTCTCCGGAGTGGAATATTACATTCGCGCCGTGGATAATTTTGGCGTGGCCGCGGTGCATGGCGTTCATCAAGTGATCATCGTTATCAACGGCAATTGCGGCGGATGCCAGACCGTTTCTATCTTTGACAGTTTTTCCGATAATAATTTCAACGGTTGGCTGCCGCGCGTGCTTTCCAATTGGACCGTAGATTTAGTCAACGGCAACCCTGCGATGGTCATGCGCTCGGGCAATCCCAACGGAGATGAATTTAGTCTGCTGGCGGCCGGCCGCTGGCAGGATTTCACGCTGGAATTGAAAGCCCGGTCCTCCGCTTCTTCCAACAAAAATTTCTTCGTCACTTTCGGCGTGCAAAGCTATCCTAACAGCACCTCGGACGGTTATTATTTGCGCTTCACGCCGGGCACCGTGGATTTATTTCGCAGCAGCACCGGCAACATCATTGCTTCCACCGGCGGAGATTACGTCAGCGACAATAATTATCATACGGTGCGCATCGAGCGGCAAGGCCAGGGCATTCGCGTGCTGGTGGATTCGCGCCTGTTGTTTGCGCCCAACGACAACTCCGTTATCTGCGGATTCATCGGCGTCGGCTCTTTTCAAAGCACGGCAACGTTTGACGACGTTTCCATCACCGGATGCTTGAACAACACCGGCGTGGCTGGACCTTTGCGGTTCGACGCGTTTTTGATCGATGACAACGCTTCCGGCGCCAGCACTGGCGACGGCGACGGGCGGGCCGAGTCCGGCGAACGCGTGGAATTAGTGGTGGCTTTACGCAACTTCGGCGATTTGACGGCGACACAAGTGACGGCGCTGATTTCCAGCTCGGATGCCGATGTCACGATCACCGACAATAACAATCTTTGGCCGGACCTTCCGGGCGGTTTCCCGGTGGAAAGCAGCAGCAATTTCGTCTTCGACGTTAACCCCAATCTCGCCCAACAAAAGAATGCGGTCTTCACCTTGAACGTCAGCTTCGCAAATGGCGGCTTTACTTCCAGCTCATTTCAAATTCCGCTTTACCCCGGGCCTCCGCCGCCGGCGGCAGATTTGGTGGCCGACCGTGTTTATCTGCGCACCGGGCGCCATTCCGGGCCGGAAGTGAGCAATCCTGTCGCCGGGCAACAGTACTATCTTCATTTTGATTGGAGCAATGCGGGCGGTGCAGCCTCTGGGTTTCGCTATGCCATGTCTTTCAATGGTGTTGAAATCTGCGGCGTCAGTTCCGTCAGCGCCGCGGCGGGCGACGTGCAAACGGTGGTCTGCGAGGCTGCCATCACCTGGCCCACCGGCGGCGGCGTGATCGCAGGCGCGCTGGACGTGCACAGCCATATTGCCGAGCCGGTGGAAAACAACAACACCGCGAGCCGAACCTTTGGTTTTCAAAATTTCGGCGATTTTGACTTCACGGCGCAAGCCCGCACCGCGGAAAATCTCAACAACAACGGCGGCGCAGATTTCTGCTTCATCTATGGTTATCAGGATGAACGCCATTATTACTACGTCATGTTCAATCGTGGCACAAATGAAACGCGGGCTTACAAAGTGCGTGGGCGCGAGCGCATTCAAATCGGCGATCTCGGCGGGTTCGTCATTCCCGATGAAAATTATCACACCGTGCGACTGCGCCGCACCGGCAGCACGTTGGAAATTTATTGGGACGGCGCGCTTTTGGGACGGGCCACGGATTCGGAATACGGCAGCGGCGGCATGGGACTGGGGTCGTTCAACGACACCGCCTTTTGGGACGAAGTTTGTCTCAAAACCGGCAGCAGCACGTGCACGATCTTCGAAAATTTTGAAGACGGCGTTGCCGACGGCTGGCTGCCGCAGCATCCCGCACAATGGGCCGTGGCCGCGGACTTCGGCGACCGCAGCTACCGCATCAACGACACGAATTTTGAAAATTTGGATTTCTTGCGGCTGGGGGAATACGCTTTAATCGGCATCACCACGCCGCAACCACAGGCCGACCTGGCAGCCACGCGCATGTATTTGCGCACGGGACAAAATGCGGGAGCGGAAGTTGAAAATCCCGTAGCCGGGCAGCCCTATTTTGTGCATTTCGACTGGCAAAACGCCGGTGCGGCTGCAGCCAGTAACTTTCGCACGGAAATAAAATTCAACGGCAATCTGTTGTGCGGACAAACCGAAAGCGCAAACGCCGGCGCCACACGCACCACGGTTTGCGCGACCCCGGCCATTTTCACCCCCGGCACAAATGTGCTGCAAGGAGCGTTGGATGTCAACGGCGCGATCGCGGAATCAAATGAGAACAATAACGCTATCAGCCGTAGTTATGGCTGCAATCCCTCCGCTTGCAGCGGACCCGCGCTTTATGCCGTGCCTGCCGGCGGCAGTACCATTGGAGAGCCGATCACCGGACGCCACAACTCCACGGTCTGCATCGATATTAAACTCCAACAAAACACCAAGGCCATCAACGCCTTCGGTCTTCGCGTCAAAGTCAATTCCGCGCAACTGGCCTTTGCCAGTTTTACGCGCGGTAACCTGACGCAAAACTTCGTGAGTGTGAGCGCCAATAAAAATCCCAACGACGCAAATACGATTATTTGCGGCGGCTTCGGGACTACCGGCATCCCAATTGGCAGCGCCGGCACGGTTTTGAGTTTGTGTTTTACCGTCACCTGCAATACCGGCGACAATAGCGAAATTCAAATCGTCGCCTTGACTGATGACGTGGCGAGCATGTCCGGTTGCTGCAATCTTTTCAAATGCAGCGACTGCGCACACGACGGAGACGTCAACCACGATTTCACCGTGACGCCGGGCGACGCATTTTGCGCGTTCAATATTTATCTCAATTCCGGCAACGTGACTACCGCTTGTGACGCACCCAATTTTGATTGTGAAGTGGCGGCCGCCGACGTCAACTGCGACGGTGTGGTGACGCCGGGAGATGCGTTTGAAATTTTCAATTGCTTTCTGCGCGGCTGCGTACCGCGAGATTGTTTTGCGCGCCCGGACCCCGGCAAAATCAGTACACGCACCGCGCCTTATATCTTGACCTGGCGCCCGCGCATAGCTTTGGCAACAGCGGGCGCGAATCTACCCGAAGTGGTGAAGGTCGCGCTGGCCGTGGACAATCCCCAGGGATTGCAAAGCTTCGGCATGCGGTTCGACTATCCCGCGGAGCGTCTGGAATTCGCCGGCATCGAGCGCACTGCCCTAACCGCAGACTGGATCAAACTCGAAGGCACACCGGCGGCCGCCGGCCAGCTTCTTCTCGGCGGTTTTCATACACAAGCTCTCCATTCAACTTCAGCCGGAGAATTGCTCCAGATCTTGTTTGTCGTGAAGAACTCTTCCTCTGCCGCAGTACAGGTGAAAGATTTCTTCGCTTCAGATTTTGTCGATGATTTGAGCCGGCCCGGTGTCGAGATCAATTTGGCCGGCGCCGGTACGGAAGCGCCGGCTCCAAACGAATTTGCACTGTATCAGAATTATCCAAATCCCTTTGCAACCAAAACGGCAACCGCTCAAACGATTATTCGTTTCGATTTGCCCGCCGCACCAACCGCGAGAGTAGAACTGGCCGTATATAATCTCGCCGGGCAAATGGTACGGCGGCTGCTTTCCGCCTTCCGCGAGCCTGGTGCTTACGAGGTGGTTTGGGATGGCAAAGATGAACAAGGCCGGTGGGCGCCGTCGGGAACATACTGGTATCGTTTACAAGCAGGCAACCTCAGCACGAGCAAACAGTTGACCGTGCTGCGATGATCGAGGCCGCCTGAAGGGTGAATCACCGTCCGGGCGCTATAGGCCCGCCGAAAGCGCCCGGGCGTGTATTTTAGTGAAGATGTGTGATTTTCTTAATCACAAAAAAAAAGCCCCCGGCTTGCGCCAGGGGCCCGGAGGGAGGAAAAAAATAAGGTATTAGAGGAAACGATAACCTGTGCCGTGGATAGTCTCGATATATTGAGAGGGATACTTGTATTCGCCAAGCTTCTCTCTGAGCCTCTTGATGTGCACATCCACGGTGCGGTTGGTGACGTAAACTTTCTTGCCCCAAACGCGCTCGAGGATTTCCTTTCGGCTAAACACGTTATTCCTACGCGAGGCCAGCAGGTAGAGAAGCTTGAACTGTATATAGGTTAAATCGATGGGCTTGCCCGCTTTTTTAACGCGGTGCTCGTCCAAATCGATCTCAATATCCTTCACACAAATCTTTTTCGAGTCCGTGGTGATCATGCGGCGGCCAATCGCTTTGATGCGGGCCGCCAACTCACGCGCGCCTACCGGCTTGGTGACGATGTCATCGGCTCCACTTTCCAGCGCCTTCACTCGAAGGTTTTCATCATCACTGGAAGATACCAATATCAACGCCGCTTTGCGGAGAGCGATATCATCTTTTATGTCCATACACATGGACCACACGCGATCACCGTACTCATCCAAATCGATAATGATGACCGCCGGTTTTTCCAATACCGGCGCTTCGGGCACATTGCCGAAGTCGATTTGGTCTTGGTGCTGAAGCGAGTATCCTTCGCTTTCTAACAAATGTTCTAATTGGAGGGAAATGATGTTGCCGTTGCCGTAGTGCTGGATGATACCCTTGTCCATTATGCCTCCGGGGAGATTTGACGTCCTGTACAATTACCCGAGATAGTTTACTTGTCCTGTAAAACATTTCTATTTCTTTGCAAGCCACATGCCAACATCTGGTTTATGACTTTTCGTGCTCATATTTATAAAGATCGCCGCAAAAGTAACTAATTTTTAAAGGAATTACGAAGCACAAATTTTTGCTTAACTATCAGCTTTTTAGTAGCCTCGCACGCTGCAACACACTATCTATTGTGAAAACTCCGAACAATTATCAGCCATATGGCGAAAATTGTCCAATGGTAATTCAAATCGGAAATATTCGTTATGAGATTGTATCAAGTCGGACACGGAATTTCAAAAACGTGTTCGGAAGGCCCACCAAAAGAATAGGCAGAATAATAAATGACAGAATGATTGAAATCACTCTGCATTCTATTATTCTGCCATCGCCACTGTCAAAGTTTTATTCTGAGTTTTGTGCCTTATGGCCTAAGGCTTCATCACGGTGTAGTCGAACTGCGCCGTGATTTCCAAATATTCTTCCGGAAAATTGTCGGGCAGTTTTCTAAACGGGAGGGAGGCTTCCACCGCTCGCATGCTGGTTTGCATCAGGCTCGCGTGCCCTTGATATTCCAACAACGCAAGATTCTGCAAACTGCCGTCGCGTAAAATACGAAAACGCAGCCGCGTGCGGCCGCTGATCAAGCCCATGTGAGTGAACGCGGGCGGCGGATAAATATTGCCTTGAATGCGTTTTTTCAGCCAGAGCATATAAGGCGCATATTCCCAGGCATAAGTATTCAAAGAAAAACTGCCCAACTCCGGCGCGCGCGAATCGTCGTTATCCAAACCCGCTTCAGAACGCGAACCCGGCGAATGCCCGATGCCGTTGACGCCTCGCGTTAAATATTCGCGGCGAAAAGAAGAGCTGTTCGATAACACCGGCCTGCCCTGGATTTCCTCTTTTTTCTCATTTGAAGCGCGCTGATTTGCCGGCGGAGTTTGCTGCTGCTCTGCTTCTCCCCTGCTTGCCAGGCCGGGCAAAGAGGGCGTTGTTTCACCGTTCGGCAAAAGACCGGGTGAAAAAGGCTTATTCATGGGAAGATGATTGGGAGCGGTGGGATTTTGCGCCGCCGCGTTTTTGTCGGAAGCATGCGCGGCATCTTTCGGCGGCGTACTGCGCCGCGCGGATTCCGGCGTTTCGACCAAATTGAAAAGAATATTGCGGCGCTGCTGCCATTTTTCCAAACTTTCTTGGGCAACAGGCGCCTCGGTGGCTGTGCGCGTGAGCAGCCATCGCGACAATGCCGGGCTGCCGAACCAAAAACCGATCAAATGCAAAATAATCGACAGCGCGAAAGCCAATGCTACAACCGTGCGGTCAACTTGCAGCGCGCGGAAAGGCATGTCTTCGGCGGGTCGGGGGGATAGTGAACTCATGATATATTTAGACGCATAAGGTCATGCGCGAGTTCTATCTCTCCGGAAAAAAATTCGCGCGCTTCCGCCGCCGGATCAGCCGCCAGGCATTCGGGATAGAAATGCGTCAAGAGCAGCTTTTGGCAATGCGCCTGCGCGGCCAGTTGCCCGGCTTGGCCGGCGCTTAAATGCGTGGGCATTTCCTGCCCGTTGGGAAACGAACATTCACAAATGAACACGTGCGCGTGTCGCGCCAACTGTATCACTTCTGCGCCGGGGCCGGTGTCGCCGCTGTACGCCAAAATTTTCCCGCCGGTTTGCAAACGATAGCCGTTCGCCGGCATGCCGTGTGGCATCGGCAAAGTGTGTACCCGCCAGGGCCCGATTTCAAATTCTTCTGCATGAACTTCGCGCACGAAAACCCGCAATGGAATTTCTTGCACCCAATCGCCGTATAAATTGCTGCTGCCGTCAAAAAATTTCTGAAAACCCGGCGGGCCGAACAAATGCAACGGCCGCGCCGCGCGCTGCCGGCCTTCACCATGCAAAGCCCAAAGCAATGGCGGCAGATCGGCAATGTGATCCAGATGCAAATGCGTGAATAAAATCGCGTCGACCTCCAACAGCGGCAGTTCCGCTGCCAGGCCGCGGCGAATAGCGCCGTCGCCACAATCCAACAAAAGAAAAAAATCTTCATAGCGCACGGCATAACCGGACATGCTGCGGTCATGGCGCAACACGCGCGTGCCCGAGCCGAGAACCGTGATTTCAATATTCATTTTTCAGCACCGGCTTTGACTTCCGTTTTCAGCCAGTTCAAATATTTTTCCGAACCTTCTACAATCGGCAGGGCGATAATTTCCGGCACTTGATAGGAATGATGCGCCTGCACGGTTTCAATCAATTCGCGCAGCCGCGGTTGCGTGGATTTGGCGACGAGCAAAACTTCGTGTTGTTCGTCAATTTTGCCTTCCCACAAAAAGAACGAGCGGATTTTCGGGATCAGCGAAACGCAGGCTGCCAATCTTTGCTCGATCAAAATTCGCGCCAGCTTCGCCGCTTCTTCTTCGTCCGGCGAAGTGATAAACACCAGGCGGCAAATGGTTTCGTTTTCCATGAGTGTGCTCGACATTGAACGCGATTATGCGTAAAAATCCAGCGAAGCTTCGCCTCAAACCGACGAGCAAAATTAGGACACAAAATTGAAATCGCACAAAATTTGTTTTTATGTCAGTTCACTTTTGTGTCCACCAAAACTTGCTCTGTTTGTAAAGGTTTTTGGCCATCAAAAAGACCAAAAGCGAGCCAAGGTAGGAAAATAAATTGAGAAATCGAAGGCAATTTCGGCGTTATTTCCGCAAAAACCGGGATGCAACCTACAATTAGTTGCTGACAAGTCGCATTTGGGTTTTATTTTGAGTTGTCTTTATCCGCTAACATTTTGACGGCTGTGGGAAAGTTTGCGAAGCTCATAACTGCCGTCTTGCCAGCCTGGCTGTTGTTTGCGCTCCCACTCTTCTCATAGCCACTCACCTCCGAACTTATTGCATTTCTGCTTTAGAATGAGTATATCACGCCGGTTTGTTTCGACCTCCAAAAAAGCGTTGACATTTTTCATTACCTATGGAGAGAACAAAAATGAAATTTGGCACACGGCTGTTGCTGCTGGCAATCTTGCCCGCCATTCTGTACGCCAACGATCTGCAAGTCAAAAACGTTGTGCTGCGCGAAGGCGTGGCCGGCAGTCATGGGTTGGTGGAATTTGATTTGAGCTGGGAAAACTCCTGGCGCAATGATCTGGCCAGCGCCGGACAAGAGGCGCCGTTCAATTACGATGCCGCATGGGTATTCGTGAAATACAGCACCGACGGCGGCGCAACCTGGCGGCATGCGACGCTTTCGGCTAACAGCGGAGAGCACTCGGTTTTAATCGATAACAGCGTCGCCGCCGGGTTGCAAGCCGCGCCCGATTCCAAAGGCGTGTTTCTCTTTCGCGCCAACAACGGCGCGGGCGCCAATCAATGGCAAGACGTGCAACTGCGTTGGAATTACGGCGCCGACGGCGTTTCCGCTTTGAACAATGCGGTGATTGCAAACGTCATCGCGCTGGAAATGGTGCATGTGCCCCCGGGCAATTTTTTCGCCGGCGATGCGAACCCTCATCCTCGCAACGGGCAATTTGAAGAGGGCGTTTCCGGCCAGCCTTTGGAAATAACCGGCGAAGGCGAAATCAATTTGGGCGGCGGCGAAGCCGGCAGCCTGGGAAATAATAATGCCGAGGGCATGGCGCATGCTGACGATTTTGATGATCAAACCAGCCAAACCCTGCCCGGCGATTTTCCCAAAGGCCATTCGGCTTTCTATATCATGAAGCAGGAAATCACGCAAGGACAGTATGCCGACTTTCTGAATTTGTTGGCGCCCGCACCAGCCGCACAGCGTGCCGTTGCCGGCGAAACGGATTATACGGCATTTCGCGGCAGTGTCTCCGGCAATCATCCGGTGTTCGCCGCTGCCGCGCCCGATCGTGCTTGTAATTTTCTTTCCTGGCTCGATGGCGCGGCCTATGCCGATTGGGCCGGGCTGCGCCCCCTGACGGAATTGGAATTTGAAAAAGCCGGGCGCGGTGAGCAAGCGGCCGTGACCAATGAATATGCCTGGGGCAATACCGACATCAACAAACAAACCGGCCACAACGGCGTGGATGGCAGCGGCAGCGAAACCGCAAGCCCGGCAAATGCAAATGCAATTTTTGATTCCGGCCTCAACGGCCCGGCGCGCGCCGGAATTTTTGCCGCAGCTTCGGGCGGTGACCGTGCCCAAGCCGGCGCTTCTTTTTATGGCGTGATGGAATTGAGCGGCAATGTTTTTGAGCGCGTAGTCACTTTGGCAAATGCTGCCGGCCGCAATTTTACCGCAACTCACGGCGACGGCGAGCTGACCGCAATCAATGGTTATGAAGGCAATGCCACCAACGCAGACTGGCCCGGCATCGACGGCAACGCGGCACGCGGGGTGACGGGCGCCCAAGGCTCCGGCTTGCGCGGCGGCGCATGGAAAGATGCCGCGACCTTGCTGCGCCTCGCCGATCGTGCCTGCGCCGCAACCCCGGACGATCAACGCGTGAATCATTATGGCTTCCGTTGCGTCCGCACGGCGCCGTGAACTTGCAGCCCTTCTTTTTATGGGCATGATGAAACCTAACAGACAGCGAAGAAAGCGGCCCACAAAGGCCGGGGCTACGGATGAAAATACCGGAGATTTCATAAATGAAAACCAAATTTCAAGTTCTCCTTCTGCTCGCTGCGCTGGTGTTTTTGGGACAAACGGCGCAGGCACAATACCGCGGCGGAAGCGGCGACGGCTATGTGTCCTCGCGTTCGGATGATATTTTGTATGAAGGCGATTCTCCCCTCGTCACCGGCGACGAGCTGCCCGACGTCGTGCACCATCTGACCATCAACAATTCCGCCGGTGTGACGTTGAGCAAGAACATTACACTCACTGGTACTCTTTCCGTGTTCAACGGCGATTTTAATTTGAATGGTAACACCGTCACTTTCGGCGAGAACGCGGTTTTGCAAGAGACGCCAGGAAATATCGTCATTGGCGGCGGCGGAAATCTTTCCGTCACCCGCAATCTGAACAATCTCGCGGCCGGACAAAATGTCGGCAATTTGGGATTGACCATCACCACCAATGCCGTTCTCGGCCAGACTACGATTGCACGCGGCAATCAAGCACAACAATTGACGCCGGCCACTGCCAGCAGCCGGCGCTTCTTCGACGTTGAACCCACCACTAACAACAATTTGAACGCCCTGGTGGAATTTCAATACGACCAAACCGAATTGGACGACACGCCGGAAGCGGATTTGGCTTTGTTCATTTCGCACGATGCGGTGGCGCTTTCACAAACCGCCGGAGCTAAAAATGAAAACCAAATTGCCGCCGATCCCACCTGGGAATTTCTGGGTGGCACGGCGAATACGGCTTCTAAAACCATTTCCAAAGGCGGCGTCGGCGACTTCTCTCGTTTGACCATCGCGCGCGGCTTTGTTTTTCTCGCCGACAAGTTGGTGAAAATCGACGAGAACAAAATTTCCGCCGGCGATATTCATTCCAACGGCAAAATTACTTTTGGCAGGGGTGAACCGGGGGCGCATGCCGGCAATCTCACCGCCGCAGGCGATATCACGATCGCGCGGAACAATACGATCACCGGCAATGTGTTTGCCGGCGACGAGCTCACGCTCGAAGGCAACGCCAGCATCAGCGGCACTGTCCAGGAAAATGCTGCCGTCGCCGCGCTGGGTTTGCCGGTTTCATCCTTCACGCCCGGCAAAACCGACGTCACCGTTCCCAAACGCGGCTCGTTAACCTTGCCGCCGGGAACTTATGACGATCTCGAAGTGCGCGAGCACGGCACGTTGTTTTTGAGCAGCGGCGATTATTTCTTCGATAACTTCGATACCGATGAAAACGCCATTGTTTCCATCGATGTTGCGGCCGGACCCGTAGCCATCAATGTGGCGAAGGAACTGGAATTGGACGAAGAGGTTGAAGTCCTCATCACGCCGTCGGGACAAGCGGCCTCGAATCAAGTGAGCTTTATCACCTTGCAACAGAAAAAGGTTGACCTCGGAGAAGACGCTCTGATTTTGGGCTGGATTTATGCGCCGAAGGCGGAAGTTCATTTTGACGAAGATTGCCGCTTCAAAGGCACGGTGGTGGCGAAATCGATCACGGTGGAAGAAGGCGTTATCTTCGTGCCGCATTCTTTTTCCACGCAATTGACCAAGGCCACGGCATCGGCACAAGAAACGATCGGCAGTGAGCAAGCTGCAGTGAGCAGTTATGCATTGGAGCAAAATTATCCGAATCCGTTCAATCCGGCAACGACGATTCGCTTCCAAATGAAGGAGGCCGGCGCAGTGCATTTGTCGATTTATAACTTGCAGGGCCAACTGGTGCGCACGCTGATTGCCGGCGAGATGGCTGCCGGGCAGCATCACCTGCAGTGGGACGGCAGAGATCAGCGCGGCCGGCTTGTGCCCAGCGGCACATACTTCTACAAATTGCGCGTGAACGGCTTCGAGCAAACGAAAAAGATGATGCTGACCAAGTAATGTACATGATGTCATTCAGAAGGAATCTTGTGAAGGACTATCGATTGTACTAGCCCATCACAAGATTCTTCTGAATGACAGGTTCACGCACCTGCAAACTGCTGTAAGCACAAAACAAAAACGCCACTTGCTCGTGAATTTGAGGAAGTGGCGTTTCTTTGTTATTCTACCTGTGCGCCGTTGTGGGCATACAGGAGCCGGGCGCACGATGTTGAAGGTTAGTCAAATTATTCCATGACGCGATAGATCGCATCCAGCACCGTGCCGTCCACCCATTTTACCGCTGCAATTGGATGTTGGCGATCGCGTTTCGGTTTGTCCGGCGGGCCGCCGCAAATGGCATGAACTTCTTGCTGGATTTCTGACAACGTGCGCAGGGAAAGAGAAGAATGCGAGAGCGCTGAAATTAAATCTTCACGCAACGGATTGACCGCAATGCCGCGCTCGGTGACGACCGCGTCGATCATCTCTCCCGGCCCGCACAACGTGGTGACTTGGTCAACGATGATGGGCACGCGGTCGCGAAACGAGGGCACGGCGAGAATCACGCATTTCGCAAACAGGCAATCCTGCCAGCCGCCGAGGCCGTGCAAAAGATAACCATCGGAATGCGTCACCACGTTCGCGTTGAAATGAACATCCACTTCGGTCGCGCCGAGCACGACGACATCCAACAATGAAGCGAAATTGCCTTTGCCGTGATAATTGTAACTCGTGAACGGACTGGTGTTCACGTGCCGCGGATTTTCCCGCAGCGAGCGCACGCCCTCCTGATCAAAAGCTTGTCCATCCAAAATGTAATCCGCCAATCCTTCTTCCAGCAATTGCGCCAAATATTTCGTGCTGCCGCCACGAACGAAGCGCGCCTTTACGTTTTGGGCTTTCATTCTTTCTTTTAAGAATTGCACGAACGCCAGGCTCGTTCCTCCGGCGCCGGCTTGAAAGGAGAAACCGTCGCGCATCAAGCCGGCTTCTTCGACGAAACAGGCAATGTATTCCCCAATCAGCAAGCGATCCGGGCTTTTGGTGATTTCCGTGGTGCCGGAAATGATTTTCGCCGGATCGCCGAGCGAATCAATCTGAACGACGTAATCGACATGATTGCCTTGAATATGCCAGGGCACGCATGGAAATTGAACCAAATTGTCGGTCACGATAATGACGCGATCGGCATATTCCGAATCCACCAGTGCAAACCCCAAAGGCCCGCACGCGGATTTTCCTTGAATGCCGTTGGCATTGCCGAACGGATCCGCTGTGGGCGCAGCAATGACGGCGATATCGATATGCACTTCACCGTCCTGCACCGCTTGATAGCGCGTGCCGTGCGAGCGCAGAATACCCATGCCTGGCATTTTTCCTTGCGAAGCAAATCCGCCTAGCGGGCCGTTCAAGCTGCCTTCGATGTGACGAATCGCACCGTCTTCAAGCAGGGGAATCAACTTTTCATGCACCGGGAACGAAGCGCTGGGAAACCAGCGAATATTTTTCACCCCCATGTTTTTGACGGTTTCAAAAAGCAGCAACGTGAGCGCATCGCCGTTGCGCAGATGGTGATGCGTGGAAATCGTCATGCCGTCGCGCAAGCCGCTTCGTTCCAATGCTTCTCGCAGCGTGGACACGATTTTGTTTCCGTCAGCGGGATAATCCGCGCAGGTTCGAATCGCCGGCCGTGCCTTGTGGCCTTGCGGTTTGAATTTTCCCACGCCTTGAAATGGCGTATGTGATTCGTCGTTAATCGAGGTGGGCACTAAGCGGCCAACTGCGTTTTCAGTCAGTGTTGAGGTCATGTGAGATTGTTTGTGACTGTTTAAAGCGTTTTTTGTTTGTGTGAAGAGACACCTCTTTTCATGTCATTCTGAAAGAATCTTTTTGAGCACTAAGTTGACACGTTGAAATTGAGATCTTGCCAAGTCCTTCAAAAGGTTCATCCCGAATGACACCACCGATTCTGTCATTCAGGAGGAACCTTTTTAAGCCAAACCACTGTGCTTATGCTGAAAAAGGTTCCTCCTGAAAGACAATATTGGGGTGAAGCTACTCATTCATTCCAAAATCGCTATAAGCAACAACGATCTCAGTGACTGCGCCAGTCTGCAGAAATCAGACCTAGCGACAAGGCATGATCAAGCGTGGCCTGCGCTTTTTTGACAATCGGCAGGTCGATCATTTCTGCATCGAGCGCAATCACGCCCGCGCCGTTTTGTTGCGCTTGCTCGAAGGCCAACACGATTTGCATGGCCTTGTCGATTTCTTCCGCGCGCGGCACAAAAGCTCCGTGTATGATTTTAATTTGCCGTGGATGAATGCAGCCCATGCCTTCGAAGCCGAGCGCTTTAGCCGCTTGTGCGCTGTGCCGCAATCCTTCAGCGTCATCAACGCCGGAATAGACGCTCGCGAGCGCTTGCACACCCGCGGCTTTGGCGGCATTGACGATCGCGCTTTTGGCATAAAAGCTTTCGGTTTCGTGATCCGTGCGCGGCACGCCAAGATCGGCGGTGTAATCTTCCAAGCCGATCGCCAGCGCGCAAATCTTGTCGCTCGCGGTGGCAATCTCAAATGCTTTGATCACGCCGAGCGCGCTTTCAATAATGGGAATAAGAAAGATTTCATTCGTCAGCCGATGCTTGTGTCTCAGCTTCTCGATTTCGTGCTCGACTTTGATCACCGACTGCGCCGATTCGCATTTGGGAACGAGAATGACTTGCACGCCGTGCGGCACGATCGCGCGCAAATCTTGCTGACCCAGCTCGCCGGAATTGATTCTAACCATGGTTTCCGCGCCATAAAAATCGATGCTACGCAAAGCCTGGCGCACCAACCTGCGCGCGGCATCTTTTTCAGCCGGCGCGACGCTGTCTTCCAAATCGAGAATGATGGCGTCGGGTTGGTGCAAACCGGCGTTGATAAAAAATTTTGGCTTGTTGCCGGGCAAATACAAGCGCGTGCGCCGCAAACGGATTTTGTTCGTGGCGACATGGGAAATCTGTTTTTCCGTTGACGAGTATTCGAAAGTCCCGTCGGTAAGCAAACGTTGGATGGCGGTCTCAATGCGCGCGATGAGTGTGAAGGGCAGCGCGCCGGCGTCTTCGATGAAAACTGCCGCATGCGCAATACGGGCATGATCGATCATTTCATGCGCCAGCTTGCGCATCGATTCTCCGTACATCGCCGCGACTTTGCTTTTGATCTCTATTTTCACGCCGCCGGATTGCTGCAGCTCGATTTCAACATGACAATCCGAGCGCACACGCTCGCCGCGTTTGCCGGCCTGCGCACGGTTTGAGGGCTGATGTCTGGGTGATTCCATTTATTTGCTCAAACCCTTTTCAAGGTTTAAAACCTTGAAAAGGGTAGTTAAAATTATCGCGTCATGCTGGAAGCATCTTTTTGAGCATTACGATTGTGCTTATGCTTAAAAAGATTCCTCCTGAATGACAGGGCAAGTGGACATACAAAATGGAAAGCTCATTTGATCAATTCCGCCAATTCCTGCGCGAGGTTTTTTAAATCCATTCCTTTTGTGAAAGGCAGGCACGTGCCGGCGGCATAACGTACTTTTTCGATCCATGACGAGGGTATCGCGCTCGCGCCGTGCAAAGCGCCGCTCAGTGCGCCGGCGATCGCGGCAATCGTATCGGCGTCGCGGCCGAAATTGCCGCCCCAGATGACGCCTTTCTTGAAATCGCCGTGCGTCAATTTGAAAACGGCAAAAGCGGAAGTCACGGCTTCCGGCGTCACGGCTTTGTATTCCGTCCACAACGCCTCGTGCAGCGGCATCCAGGCTTCTTCCCAAGTAGGATACGCTTCGATAATTTGAAAGGCATTGCGCATGGCAAAAGATAACCAGGAATCTTGTGGAATAATTTGCAAAGCCGCTGTGATAATTTCGTCAACCGATTTACCGGCCATCGCCGTGGCGACGCCCGCGGCCACGGCCTGCGCGCCCCAAATGCCTTCGCGCCAATGGCTGATGCTGGCGTCGATTTCTGCCAACTGCGCTGCGCGTATGGGATCGCCCGCACACACGATGCCGATGGGCGCGACGCGCATGGCCGCGCCGTCGCTCATGAAGTGCGAATTATATTGTCCGGACAAAGGCGGCAAAATGCCGCGGCGAATATTTGCGGCTGCTTCTCTTTCGCTCGCGCCGCCGCGAGGCATGACTTCCAGCGCGATGACATGTTTGCGCCAGGCGGCCAGCACGTGTTCTAGCGTTAGATTGCCTCCGGCATGCAACAATGTGTCGGCCGTGAGCAATGCGAATTCCGTATCATCCGTGCCCGGCGCGGGCACACTAGCGCGAAAGTCTGTGGTGATGCCATACAGAAAATGATTGTCCGCCGTGCGCGCCGCATCGCCGAAGGAATCGCCAACGGCCAGGCCGATCAAGCAGCCGAAGGCGCGATCGTGGAGGGTTTTTGAGTCGAGCATAGGTCCGGCTAAGGTTGCAATGAAAAAGTAGCTGTCATTCAGAAGGAATCTTGGTTAGAAGAATCATTGGTGCATCTAACCAAGATTCCTCCTGAGATCATTAGGTGGCTTGTAATACTCCGAGTATTGATGCACCATTTTTCAATTCCGCCACACTGAACGGCGAGATGATATAAATAATTGCTTAGAACGAAACGAGTTGTTTTAACGTCCGCTGCGCCAAATCATCAAAAGTTGAGTTGTCAAAACCTTTCAAGCTGCTGCGCATGCGATTGCGCAAAGGTGAAATCCATTTTTCCGGCAGGCGTTTTGCGCCGTGCATCGTTCCGAGAATTGACCCGGCGGTGGCGCCGTTGCTGTCGGTATCCCACCCGCCCATCGCCACGTTGCAGATCGAGCGCTCGTAATCGCCTTCGTCGTACACCAGCGCGGTGACCACCAGTGCGGCGTTGTTCATGGTGTGCACCCAATGATAATGTCCGAATTTTTCATACAGTCGATCCACCGCGCCTTCCCAAGTTCTTTCTTTTTGTGGAAGCATCAGCGCAAACCGAACGGCATCGGCCAAACTTGAATGCTCCGGAATCTGTTGCAAGCCTTGCGCAATGATTTCTTGAACATTTGAAGAAACAAACGCGGCGGCGATCGCGGCGGCGAAAAACATTTCACCGTAGATGCCGTTGCGCACGTGACTCAAGCGCGCGTCGCGCCACGCCCATTGCGCCGCGCGTTCCGGATTTCCGGGCGCAGCCCACCCCCACAAATCCGCGCGGATTTGCGCGCCAATCCATTCACGGTAGGGATTGCGAAACGTGGCGGTTTGCGGCGGCCGCATACCATTTAATAAATTCAAATACGCCACGCGCTCGGCAGTGAAAGTCGAAAGCACCGGCAGCATGCTCAGCCAGCATTCCGCGATATTTTCCGTGGTGAAATCCGGCCCGAATTTTTCGAGAACGTGCAGATTGAGCATGGAATAATTCAGGTCATCGTCTTCGGGCATGCACACGATATTTTCTTTCAAGCTCTCGCGGCCGTCGTGCCGATTCCATGGATATTTTTGCAGCAATTCTTGCGGGATGTCGCGCGCGGTGATGTAATCCGAAAGCGGCCAGGTGCGATTCGATTCCAGCAATTCGCGAATCACCGCGCGCGAATGTTTTTCCACCGGCTTTCCCAGCAGGCAACCGGCGGCGCGGCCCAGCCAGCCACCCAAGATGCGATCATAAAGTTCTTTTTCTGAAAACGAAAGTTTCGGCAAAGCGCGCGAGGAAGAGGAGAGCAGCGGCGCAATCTCTGTCAAACCTGAAGGTTCGGAATCAAAATTTTGTAAGGCAGAATGCGATATTTCATCCAACAATTTGAGCGCATGCCGCCGCAATTCCTCTTCATCGTGACAAGTTGATTGCAAAACTTCCCAACGCTGGCGTAAAGACGAAACCTCATTGCCCTCTTCCGTTTGCTGTTGCAGCTCGTGCACAAGAAGCTCGCGCGGATCAAGCCAAGTAATCTTCATGCCGCATTTTTCCTAACGGCGAGCTCCGCCAGTTGTTCGACCAACTCGATGAAATTCGAGCCCGCTAAAGAGGGAACACAAATGCCGTGCAGCTTTTGCAAACATTCTCGCCAGGAGGGAGAAAGAATCTCACGATTTGTCAATGCACCGCATAATGCGCCCACAAATGCCGGCACCGAATCGGCGGTTTTAGCAAAAGTCGTAGCCAGCATCACGGCATTTTCAAATTGCCCTTGCGTTTGTTTCACGATTGCCAAAGTCAACGCAAAAGTTTCAGGCGCGACGTTGCCGTAGTTGTATTCACGATTGATGACGGTCTCGCTCAAACACGGAATAATTTCAAGCGCGGATTTTGAGATATCGCAAAGAGCAAGAGCTTCAGCAACCGTTCTTCTAATCCACGCATGCTCTGGCAGTTGTGCAACGGCGCTCGCGATCACATTTTCCAAAGAAGCGCCGCCGCATGCAGCGCTGACGCCGGCAGCCATGGCTTGCGCCGCCCATAGCCCGTCTTCAGCATTTGTGATTTGTGCTTCCACCGCCGCCATTGCCGCTGCTTCTGCGTGATTTCCAGAACAAACAATTCCGATCGGCACGGCACGGGCGACGGCGCCATCATCAAAATAGTGCGGATGATCATGGCCGCTGGCCGGCGGCAATTTTTTTCTTCTGAGATTTTCCAGCGCCGCTTGTATGCTTATGCTTCCTTTTATATCGGCGCACTTCGCCAGGCTTTGCCAGAATGCCAACCATGATTCATGATCGAGCTTGCCTCCCAGCGATAAGAGACTTTTCAAGGTGAAGGTTGCCCATTCCGTATCGTCCGTGGGTGCGAGGGCAAAAGTTTCAGCAGAATGATTCAGCGAAAACGGCATGACCACCGGCGTGGCATTCGTTGTTTCGGCTTCAGCATCGATCTCGCGGCGTATTCTCCTCGTCCAGAACGGCAGCAGATGGCTGCGATGAAACATCGCAGGCCAGCTCAAGGCATCGCCGATCGCCAGACCGAACATGGCATTGCGCGCGCGCGTGCGCAGATCATGCATCATCATTAATCGAATAAAAGTTTAGTTGTTTGAAGTTGAATCCCCTGGCACTGTCATTCTGGAAGAATCTTTTTCAGCACTGGAAATGCCCTTCATTTGGAGATTTTACTGGATGCTTAAAAAGTTCCTTACAGGATGACAGTAAGTTTTGCTGGCCGCCAAGTCAGCCAGCGCTTCGGCCGTTTGTAAAATGCTCATGCCTTGCACCATTTTAATGCATGCGCCGCGCACGGGCTGAATTTTATTCGTCCAGCGCGCGGGCAGAACAGAATACCCATGTTTTGCGCCGGCAATCGCGCCGGCAATCGCGGCGATGGTGTCCGCATCCCGGCCAACATTGACGCCGCCAAGCACAGCGGCTTCAAATTCACCGCGCGACGCTGCCAACACTCCGAACGCCAATCCCACGGCTTCGGGAGCGAGATCGGCCCAATGATAGTAATGGCAAACTAACGCTTCGTGCAAAGGCGGCAAGGCTTCCCAAACGTTCTCGTTCGCACGCCCAATCATTATCGCCTGTTGCATCGCGCGGCTGCACCAGGAATTTTCCGGAATAACTTGCAGCGCCGCCGCGAAAATTTCATCCTGATCTGCGCCTGTCATCGCAACGGCAACGGCGGCGGCAACGGCTTTGCCGCCGTAAATGCCCTCGCCCGCGTGACTCACCCGGCCATCGGCCTCCGCTAATTTTGCGGCGAGCGCGGGATCGCCTGCTGCGGCAATACCGAAAGGCGCGGCGCGCATCGCCAAGCCGTCGCTCCAACTATGCAGATGCTGGCCGGATTGTGGGGGTTGCAAACCCCGCTTGAGATTGGCGATCGTCAAGATTTCGCTGAAGCCCGCGCCTTTGTAGGCATTTTTTTCAGAAATGATTTCTTCCCGCCACGCCTGCGCTACGAGCTGCGAGGTCAATTCGAAGCCATGACGCAACAGCAAGCGCGCGGAAAATAAAGCATACTCCGTGTCATCCGAGCCTGTGGGTTGATCCGAAAGAAAATCAGTTACACGCCCCCAGCGTTGTTGAATTTCTGCAGGACTTTTCCCTTCAGTCGGGCTGCCCAGCGCATCGCCAACCGCGAGCCCCATCAATGCGCCGTGCGCGTGTTCAATGAAATTATTCACCAGGCTTCATCCCGCATTTGATAACGCGACAGCACGAGATTGCTTTCGACCTCGAGGCGCTGTACCGCCTCGGCAAGTGTGATGCGATCGGCAAAAAATTCCTGCAGCACCGGATTGGCCACGCGGTTTTTCCATTCGACGTAGCCGGGCGCGCCCAGCCAGGGCCCGGTGGTCAGAAACTTTGCCCCGCCCGTCACAATATCCCAACCGTCGTGTGAAGTTTGAAACTGCGGCATATTCAAACAAGATTTGCGCGCCGGAATCATCCAATCGCTTTGCGCCAGCCGCGCCATGTTCTGCATATTGAGCATGAATGCAATGAAGCGCATGGCTTCGGCCTGATGCCGTGATTTTTTCGGAATACTCAACGTCTGCGTGCTGATGCCGGTGTTTTGCGTTTCGGCTTTGAGCGGCGGCATTACGCCCCATTGAAAATCTGCGGGCGCGTTTTCCACAAGCTGCTGCCGCGCCCACGCGCCGATGCCGATCAGCATGGCGTATTTGCCGTTGCAAAATCCCGGAATCATGCCGGTTCCAGATTGGCCGATGCTTGCCGGCGCTGCACTTTTATCTTCGTAAAGCATGCGATGAATCATGTTGAGCAAATTTTTTTCTGCTGCTCCAACCTGAACGGCGTATTTGCCGTTTTCGTGGTGATAAAAAGAGCCGCCGAAACTGATGGACAGATTCATCGCAATGTTGGCGGAATTGCGCAAGCCGAAAGCCGCGCCCCATTGATCCATGACGCCATCGCTATCTTTGTCTCGCGTCAATTGCAGCGCAGCGCGGCACAAATCTTCCCACGTCCAAGGTCGATCGAGCGTCGGCGGTTCAATGCCAGCAGCCTCAAAGAGGTTTTTATTGAACAACACTACGAGAGATTCCATCAAAAAAGGCACACCGGTGATTGCACCGTTCGAGCGCGTCACCGAAGCCCAGGCCACGTCGAGAATGTCGTCTTTCATTTCTTTCGAGATCATGGGCGCAAGATCAGCCAGGTAGCCGCGAATGGCAAAATCGACGATGATGGATGATTCATAATGAAAGACGTCTGGAACCTCGCCGGTTTCGAATGCGGTGATCAAATAATCGTGAATCGAACCCCATGTGCCTTGCACATATTCCACCGGCATTTCCGGATGCGCTGCATTCCATGCGGCGACGATATCATGATTCGCTTGCAAGGCTTGCTCCTGCCACGCCAGGCTCACGAAGCGCAGCTTGGGTGAAGCATTTTCCTCGGAAGAGTTTTTGAAAAAATGCCGCAGTCCCAAAGCAGCCGCGAGGAGGAGTAGCGCTAAAGATAGTTTTCGAAGGATAGGCATGAGTGGTGATCTTAAAGCGTAAGAAGTAAAACGTAATTCGTAAGCCGTGAAGCGTAAGGCTTCGTTACGTTTTACGCTTTAAGCCTTGCGTATTATCCTCAATTTTTCACCGCGCCGCTCAGCAAGCCCGAGGCGAACCATTTTTGCATCGCGCCGAACAACAGCAGCGAAGGCAGCGTGGCGATGACACTCGCGGCGGCGAGCGGGCCGGTGCGTGCCTGACCTTCCATGCCGGTGTAGCGCGCCAGCTCCACCGGCAGCGTCACGGCGTCCGGGCTTTTCATTAAAACCAGCGCGAAGAAAAATTCATTCCACGCCGAGATGAATGTGAACAGCATGGCCGCGCCCAGCGCCGGCAACAGCGTCGGCAAGATCACACGGAAAATTGTTTGTGATTTGGTCGCACCGTCGAGGGCCGCGGCTTCTTCCAAATCTACAGGAATGCTTTTCAAGTAACCGTGCAACATCCACAACACGAACGGCAGGGACCAAACCACATAAACCAGTGACAGGCCGAGCAACGAATCGGTTAAGCGCAGGCTGCGCATCAACACGTACAGCGGAATCATGAGCAAGATTGCCGGAAAAATTTGCGAAGCCAGAATCCAGCCTAAAACGGCTTTGTTGAGTTTTGATTGAAAGCGCGCCAGGGCATATGCGCCCGGCATGGCGATGATCACGGCCAGCAGCGTGGCCAGTGCGCCGACGAGTATGCTGTTGCGCATGCTGCTCCACAAATTGCTGCCGCGCATGATGGTTTCATAATGTTCGAAAGATAAAGCATTCGGCAATAATTCCGGTGTGCCGGCATAAATTTCCGGCGTGGGCTTGAATGAAGTTGAAAATACCCAAAGCAGAGGAAAAAGGAGAAACAGCATAAAAGCCATCAGGGCAAGATGAGTGGCTGCTTTGGTAAAAGTGTGATTGGTTTTGGTCATGAGATTGTTGCTACAATTGGAAATCCTGAACTCATCATGTCATTCTGGAAGAATCTTTTTAAGAGTTTAGTAAAATGCCCAAATTCAGATCGTTCCCAGTGCTGAAAAAGATCCCGAAGCTTCGGGATGACAGTGTTAGGGAATTCAACTTCAAACGGCTAAATTCTTACCAATCTAAATATTCGTCGCACAACGTGATCCATCACCCGAGCCGCTCGCGCAATTGAATGCGCAAATAGGCAAAGAGAACCAACGAGATGACGATCACCATCATATTGCCAATGGCCCCGGCGTAGCCAACATAGCCGTAACGAAATGCTTCTTCATATGCCGCGAGCATGGGCAAGCGCGTCTGGCCGCCGGGCCCGCCCTGCGTCAACACCCATACCAAACCAAAGGTATTGAAGTTCCACATAAAAGACAAAGATACGATAGCCGCGAGCACGGGTGACAGCAGGGGCAAAGTAATATGAAAGAATTCGCGCAGGCTGCCCGCGCCATCCAGACGTGCGGCTTCGCGCAAATCCGGCGGGATGGATTGCAGGCCCGCGAGCAAGAACACCGCGGCTTTTGGAATTTCGCCCCAAATGCCGGCAACGATCACCGCGGGAATGGCATATTCAAAACTCGACAGCCAATTGACCGGCCTGGCAATCCAACCGAAGTTCAAAAGCGCGACATTCAGCCAGCCGGCATCCATGTCGTAAATCTGCCGCCACACGATGCCGCGAATGATCGGCGGCATGGCCCAGGGCGCGAGCATCAGAATACTATATAATGAAGTGAAGCGAACTTTCGTATTGAGCAACAAGGCTAGCAGCAATCCCAGAAACACTTGTCCGGCGGTGACGGCAAGGGTCCAAACGAAACCCACACGGAAAGATTGCCAGAAAAAAGTGTCGCGTGCAAGCTGGATATAATTGTCAATTCCATTAAAGCGAATCGGATCGCCCAAACGATAATCGGTGAAGCCAAGATAGATGCCGCGCGCCAGCGGCATGATCGAGAGCAACAGCACGGGCAGAATGACGGGCAGCAGGAGTTTGAGCTGCTCTTGGTTTTGAAGCCTTTTTGTATTCAATGGTATTGTGCAATAGTGTTCAGTATTCAGTGTTCAGTATTCAGTGATCAGTAATCAGTAATCAGTAATCAGTGTTCTGACCGCACACTGAACACTGTTTACTGATTACTGGCCACTGGCCTTGCGCAACGGCGCCGTGCAGGCTGCGATGAAGCGCGTCGCGTAATCGTCATAATTCGATCCGGCGCGATCGCGCGCCACGACGAGGATCAAATCTTGTTCGGGATCAATCCGAAAAATTGCGCCGGAGGCGGCCTCGTGGCCGAAGGTTTGATCGCTCAAGCCATTGCCGCCCAACGGCGCGGCGCCGATGCCCCAGCGCTTTTGAATTTGGGGATTGATTATTTCTAACGATGACGGCAGCATTTTTTGACAATTTTCTTCGGAGAAGAATTGATATTCGCCGTAGCTGCCGCGATGCAATAGCATTTGCCCGAGCCGCGCGAGATCGAGGCAAGTCGAATACAGGCTGCCGTAGGTGTTGTCAACCGTGGAATGATTCATGCCGAGCGGTTTGAATAGGCATTCCTCAAATAAATAGGGCACGGCGCGACCGCTGAGGCGTTCCATGATTTTTCCCGCGAGCGCATAGCCGAGGCGATTGTATTGAAAATTTTTTCCGACCTCAAAATACGGCAAACTTTGTGCGACGTAATTTTCCAGCGCGGGATTCCAATCCGAGCCCCATTCGCCGTGCCATGCGCCGCCATGCGTATGCGTGAGCAGATGGCGAAGGGTGAGCGTCGCATTTCCAACCGGTTTGATTTCCGGCAAATAATTCTGCAAAGGTGCATCGAGATCGAGCAGGCCCTGATCGACAAACTGCATCACGAGCACGCCGGTGAGCAGTTTGGTGATCGATGCCATCCACGAGCGCGCTTCAATCGTCATGGGCAAGCCGTCGCGCCGGTTGCCGAAGGCCTCATGAAAGATGACGCGCCCTTTGTGCGCCATCAAAGCCGCAAAAGGTTCGCGACCCTCGCGCGCCCATTCGCGGCAGACCGCGCGAATGTTTTGCAAATCTTTTTGCGTGTAGCGTGAAGTTCCGTTGCTTGCTTCGATCAATTCAGGGGTGGAATGATTTGCTTGTGGGTGCGGTGGTTTAAATGAAACAGGTTGAGCGTCGAGCCTTTCTTGCTTGTGCTTGAAATCGATCCACCATTGCCGGTCGCGCAGACGCGGACTGTCGAAGCTTTGCTGCGTTGAGTCCATTTCCGATAGTCCGGCGAGAAAGGTCGCGGCCTCGGCGCTGGTGTGCAAATAGAAAATCAAATCGCCGAAAGAGAAAGCGCGAAATTCTTTTTCATATTTTTGCCACAGTGCGGGAGAGAGGCCGAGCGCAGGCAGCGGATTGAGGCGAATGGAAATCTCCTCGCCGTAATCGTCCAGATCAACCGGTGCGCAGAAAAGTGTAACATAGCGTTTGATGGTGAACCCGGCCGGCGTCTTGCCCTCAACGACAGCGGCGTAGCGCCCCGGTTCCGAAGCTCGTTCCACGCGGTTCATGTGCTTGTCGAAATAGTTCACGCGCAGTTGGAATTTGCCCAGCTCATTATCGACCATCGCCGGGCGTTTCCACTGTATGTCCGGCAGTTTGCCCGGCGGAAAAACAAAACGTTCGGCGAGCAATTCTTCTTCGAGAAAAGCTTTGAGGCGTTTCCCGGCTATGGCATGCAAATCAATGACATCGACGGCTTCGCCGTTCAGCCGCAGTTGAATCGCGGCACTGTTTTCATTTTGCTGATCGCGTGGAATTTCCAAGCGAGCGACGGCTAAATCAGTTTCAAGCTGAAAAATATCTTCATCGATCAGTTTGCCGCTGGCATAGGCGCTGATTTTTTGTCCGGCGTTTTTCTTATGGCTGAGTACTTGCACATGGGCGTCGCCGAGATTCCAAAATTCGAAATCGTGAAAAACTTCTTTGTCTTCGTACGTTCTGAAGTAAGCCAAAGCCCCGGCATAAGCAAAGGTGCGATACCAAATTTCTTTGGTGGCAGGAATGCCGGCGATTTTGATTTTTGCCGGACGCCCGGCACGCACCCACGCCGCCGGCACGGTCAGCGTCATGTAACCAAAATATGCGCGATTGTGATTTTGAAAGACGGCGGTGAATGAAAGAAGGGAACCGGCTTCTCCTGTGATTTGCCAGGCGGGTTGCATCGAAGTTGAAAAAATGAATTTGTGCTTATCGTTGAAGGTGAGCACGAATTTTTCATCACCCAAATTGCTGCCCAAGCCGCAGGCCCAAATAAATGTTGCGGCTTTCCCGAACCAGCGCGAAGGTAGAGGAGCTGTTTCCCACGCGATGGTTGATTCTTGCCCTTGTGTGCGTGCAACATAGGCAGGCACGGCTTCGCCTGCGCTACGATGCGAAACGTACGGCGCCTCGGTTCCGTTGGAAGCACGCGCAAAGCCTTCAAACCAATTCGCCGAATCTGCTCGGGCTTTGAAATGCAATCGCGCTACGGCGCGAAGATCGATTTGAGCATGAACGGGGAAGGCGATGAGAAAGAGGGTCGCTGCAAACGCTAGAAAAAGTTTTTGTGAGAAGCCCGATCTCATTGCCGTCCAGCTTTTAAAAAAGTACCGCGCTTTCCAATTGTTCCTCCCCTCGATGCCATTCTGAAAGAATCAGACTGTGTGAAAACGTCATTGCGAGCGCAGCGAAGCAATCCCGGCGCGTGCACGTATTGGAGTTAGAGATTGCTTCGCTGCGCTCGCAATGACAAATTCGAGCGTTTTCACACAGTCTGAATCTTTTTCAGCACTGGTAATAAAGCTGTGCAACCGCTGAAAAAGATTCTTCCAAATGACAATCCCTTGAGGCCAACATGATGAAGCAAGTAATAATACTGTAAATTAACTCGAGCCCTATTTCATCAACACGAGCTTGCGCACTTGCACACTGCCTTCCGCTTCCAAGCGATAGAGATAAACGCCGTTGGCCATGTTTTCAGCGCTGAAAACGACAGTGTGTGTGCCCGCTTCTTTCAGCTCATTCACCAGCACCGCCACGGTTTGGCCGAGCAGGTTTTGAATTTCCAACTTGACCAGCGAGAGCCGGCGCAATTCAAATTGAATCTTGGTGCTGGGATTGAAGGGGTTCGGGTAATTTTGATGCAGGGCAAAACGGTTGGGAACGTTGGTGCGGTCATCATCAACCGCAGTGACAAGATTATTGCGATAAACCGTCAAACCGTTGGCGCGCTCGGTGACATAGGCATAACCATTCAATGCAACGACGCCGCGCGCGTCCGAGGGGCCGTCATAATATCCTACTTCCTGTGGATTCGCCGGATTGCTGACATCGATCACGCGCAAGCCTGCGCCTTCAGCGGCAACGTAGGCATAATTGCCGTCAACCGACGCAATGTAACCGTAGCCGCCATATTCCACTTTGCCCACTTGCACCGGCGCGGACAAGTTCGAAATGTTATAGACCTGCAGCGTGTCGCCGTCGGGGATATAAGCATAATTGCCGCCGATCGCAAAGCCCTCGTTGCCGGTTTTGAAACTCGCGGTTTCGCCTCCGCTCACGGGATTCGCGGGATTGGTGACATTATAAAAACGAATCTTGCCATAATCCGTGATGGCGGCAACGTTGCCGGCTGCTGCAACATTTTCGCCATAAAGAGCCGCCACGGACTTCAACCAAACCGGGTTGGCGGGGTTGGTGATGTCCAGCACCACCAGACCGCTATCGCTCGCCGCAACATACACGTAATTTCCACTGATGGCGACGCCACGCGCACGCGGCGTGGCAACGTTTGCAACTTCAACCGGCTGATTCGAATTGGAGACATCGATGACGCGCACGCCGGCATCGCGATCGGCGACATACGCATGATTGTTTCTCACGACCACGGCGCGCGCATCGCCAGGCGTATCATATGTTCCCAGCAAAGTCGGGTTCGCCGGATTCGAAACATCGATGATGCGCAAACCGGCAGTGCCATAGGCGACGTAGGCTTTGTTATCCAAAATGAAAGAAGTGTATGCGGTGCCGCTGGCAGAAGCAACGATGTTGATCGCGCCAGATTCCGCAGGCAAAGCCGGATTGGAAACATTAATGGCGCGCAAGCCGGCGCTGCGATCGGCGACATAAATGTGACCGGTCGGCGCACCGTTAATCGTAATCGCGCCAAAATAAATTGAAGCGGCGCGGCCGGGAGTGTCGTGCAGCGCAACTTCTACGGGCGCAGCAATATTCGAAACATCGATGATGCGCATGCCCGAATCGCCATTGGCAACGTAGCCATAGTTGCCATCAAAAACGATGCGCGCCGTACGGAAGCCCGTTGGCATAGTGGTGACGAACGCCGGACTGGAGGGATTGGTGACGTTGACCACGTCCAAACCCTGCTCGAAATCACAGACATACAAATGTCCGGAGCGAACGTTGGCGTATTGATGATACCCGCGCGCGCGATATTGACCGGCCACTGCCGGCATCGCCGGATTGGAGATATTCACAATATGACTGCGCGAGCCGGCCGCGATGTATGCATACGGCGCGGAAATCACCACGCTCTCGCAATATTCCAACGAGTCGATGCTCGCGACGAAAGTGGGATTTGCGGGATTACTGATGTTGTAAATCTGCAGCCCCAAACCGCCCGCAGCAACATAGGCATTCGTGCCGCTCGTGGCCAAGCCTTCGCACGTGCTGCCGATGTTGACGGTCGAAACCAGGCTGGGCGTAGTGGGATTCTGCACGTTGATCAGCCACATTTTCGGACCGCCCACAACCACCAAGTGTTGCACACTGTTGATCGAAGTGCGCACGATGTCTTCGATAATATTCGGCAGCGCAACGCTCGCGAGTTTGAGCGGGCTGGCGGGATTGGGGGAAAAACTCGCGATTTGCAGCTTTTCACCGACGGCATAATAAACCAGCGAGCCGGCGGCAAATACGGCTTTGGATTCGCCTTCGCCTTTGCCGAAATTGCCTGTGAGCGTAACGTTCAAAGCATCTTGCGCGGACGCGCCGGTTACCGCGAGCAAGAGACCGCATACGAATGCGAAGCGCGCTACTCGTGTCAAGTGATGCATGTTGTACCTCCTTGGACTTGAGATGATCGTGAAAAAACGGGATGATGGTTTTGTTTTATGAAGGTTTCGATTTCGTGCAGATGCGGTGCGGAATTGAGTGCGCCGATTTTAGTGACGGATAACGCCGCTGCAGCCGAAGCCAGGGCCGCGGCTTGTTGCAAAGAGCGTGAGGGCTGAAGAAATGCGCTTAAAGCACCGCTGAAAATATCGCCGGCGGCCGTGGTATCGACGGCGTGCACGCGGAATGCGGGCAGATGACCTTGTTGCTTGTGATCGGCGAGAAAAATGCCGCGGCTGCCGAGAGTGAACAAAACCGCGGCGACGCCTTTTGCCATGAGATTTTCCGCGGCGGCAAGCATGCTTTTTTCATCGACGAGCTCGATGCCGGCCAACATTTCTGCTTCGAGGGCGTTTGGCGTTATCAATGCAAGCTGCCGGAGCAGCGTTTGTTCTAAACTGCGCGCGGGAGCAGGATTCAAAATGACGCGCACGCCATGTGCGGCCGCAAGCTCAGCCGCGGCTTCAACCGTTTCGAGCGGCGATTCGAGCTGCAAGACTAAAACGTCCGCCGTTGCGATCACGCTGTGTGCGGCTTCAATATCGCCGGGCGACAGGCGCATATTCGCGCCCGAAGCAACCACGATGCAATTTTCGCCGTGTTCATCGACGATGATAAACGCCGTGCCCGTGGGCGCATTGGAGTCACGTATGACGAAGTCGCAATTCACGCCCTCGATTTGCAGGCGTTTGATCGCTTCATGGCCCAGCTCGTCGTCACCGACCCGGCCCACGAACCACGCTTGCGCGCCCGCACGCGCCGCCGCCACGACTTGATTCGCGCCTTTGCCGCCGGCGTTCATCGAGAAATTTCCACCGACGATGGTCTCGCCCGGCTGAGGAATCCGGCTGGTTTTGATCGTCAAATCCGTATTGTAGCTGCCGACGACGACGACTTTGTTTGGCATGGTAACGGCCGGTTAGGCATTGTCTTTTTGCTGATATAAACAGAATAATTCCCCCGTGACCATCTAAAGCTCTGCTCGAGGCTGAAAAGGATTCTTACAGAATGACATTGAGCCCACACAGATCAACCTAAGAGCCAAAATTTTTCGCTAACGGCTTTTGCTCAACAACCATTCATATAACAGCGGATTCGCATAGGTTTTCGTCCAGGCATCGTGGCCGGTGTTGGGATAAATCGTGAAAGTGATTTTGCCGCCGCAGTCTTGAAATTGATCCACGATGCGTTGCCCGGCGGCTAGCGGCACCAGCCTGTCGTTCTCGCCATGAAAAGCCCAAACTGTAATCTCCGTCATCGCACAAACATTCCAGCCCTCCTCGCCGCGCGCGGCAATCGGCGCCGCCGCCGCAAACAAACCGGGATGGCGAATTCCCATGTCCCACGAGCCTATGCCGCCCATGCTATATCCGGTGATATAAACACGCCGCCGATCCACCGAATAGAGTGTGAGCACTTCGTCAAGCAATTTTCTGATGAGCAAGTCGGTGCGATCGTAATACCATTCCGTGCCGGACGGACATTGCGGCGAGACGACATAAAAAGGAAAATTATTGTTGCCATCGAGAATGCGCGGCAAACCGTCCGCCTTCAAACGTTGCAAATTGCTGCCGCGCTCGCCGATGCCGTGCAGCGAAATGATCAAAGGAAATTTCCCGCCTTTTACGGCGCTGGTGTCTTGCGCGCGGAACAAGAGATAATTCAACGAGCTGGAATTATAAATTTCCTCTTGGATGATCGGCGGCGGAGGCGGCGCGGATTCCGCCACAAAAAATAATGAAGCAGCGCTGCCCGGCGTGTCCATCCAACCCAACTGCTGCGGCGCGGCTGGAGTGGAAAGATCAAAGATGCGAATGCCGTTTTCACCATTCGCGATATAAGCGAGATTTTCCGCAAACACGATACGCGCAACCTGCGGCCCGGTCGGGGCCGAGGCGATAAAAACCGGTTGCGCAGGATTTGATATGTTGTAAACTTGCAAGCCCAAATTGTAATCGCAAACATAAGCATAGCCATGGCGCAAGCCCGCATATTGATGATAGCCGCCGCTTTGTGCTGCAATCTTGCCAAGCCAAATGGGTTGAGAAGGATTGGAGATATCAACCAAATGAGACCGATTCCCGGCAGCCAGGCATGCCAGCGCGCCTGCAAGCACAACGCTTTCACAATAAGCCAGTGAATCCCTCTCTGCCAGCAGAAGAGGTCTTGAAATATCGGCCAGGTCAAAAATTTTATATCCTTCATTGCCTGCTGCAATGTGAACGATCGCGCCCGCCACTGCGATTCCTTCGCCCGTGCCCTTGATTTCGATAGCACTCGCAAGCTGCGGGTCAAAAGGATTATCCACGTTGATGACGAACAAGCGCGGTCCGCCCACGGCAATCACATGCTGCTGGCCGGAAATTTCAATGCCGGCCAAATCCGCGATTTTTTCGGATAATGCCAACTGCGCAATGGTTTGTGGATTGTTCGGCTCGGCAAAGTTGGCAATTTTTAATTGCTCACCCACGCCGAAATACACGATTGTGCCCGCGGCGTAAACGGCTTGCGTTTCGCCCTCACCCTGACCGAAGTTTCCGAGGCGGGCCACATTTGATGATTGCGCGTGCAATGTGACGTGGGAAAGCGGACTTGAGGCAAAAGCAATAATCATGCAGCAGATGAATTTACAAAAGCGCAAATTTTTCTCCTCTATCCGCCCTTATTGTTTCCTGTCTTTTCGTAGAAATCTTTTCCAAATCGAGCGCCGCACTTGTTGCGCAAAAAGATTCAGACTGTGTGAAAACGCTCGAATTTGTCATTGCGAGCGCAGCGAAGCAATCTCTAAATCCAATACGTGCACGCACCGGGATTGCTTCGCTGCGCTCGCAATGACGTTTTCACACAGTCTGATTCCTCCGGAATGACAGGGCTGAATGATCGCTCATTCAAAATGCAATCCCGAACGAAAACATGTGCACCTGCGAGAGTGCGCCGAAATCGACGAAAGCATAATTCGCAGTGCCTTGCAAACTGGAAACTGCATAGTTCAAACCCGCGCCGAGGGTCACGCCTTGCTCTTCATAATTGAAGCGGAAACCCGCACGCACCGCGAGTTTTCGTTCAAAATTATATTCCGCGCCGAGATGAAATTTTTCCGGGCCGTCGTTGGGGTGATCGCCGTCGAGTGCGACGGTGAGCAGGTGCGATCCCTCTTTTTCTTGGAGAAAATCCATGGCCACGCCCACGCGAAAATCAATGGGCATGCGAATGTCGTCGGGCTCGGCTTGATATTGCTCGCTCCAGCCGGTCAGATGCGAATCCGGTCCGAAATTGCGCGCGCTCATGGCCAGACGAAGACTCTTGAAACCAGTGTAATAAACCGTGCCGAAATCCAGCGACCAATTCGTCATATTCAACTCGGCAATTTTTTGCTGCAGCCAGCGCACGCTGCCGCCGAGCGCGAGCTTGTTCGTAATCTTGCGGCTATAGCTTAAACCCACGGCGAGATCTTGCGCCGAAAAAAAATTGCCCGTGACCGCCGCTTCCGTGCGATCTTCTCCGGAAATCAGCGCATTGACCGTCTCAGGAATTTCGCCATAATCGAGCGCGACGAAACTCAAAGCCAGCACGCCGATGCCTTCCCAGTTTGCCGCAAGGGCTGCAGATTGATGCTTGATGTCAGCAATCCAGCGCACGGTGTTGAGCTGCAGATCGTACTTTTCGACGTCCGCAATCGCCGCGGGGTTGCCGAATACGGCATTCGCGTCGCCAGAAGAAATCGCTGTGAATGCGCCGCCCATGGCGGCCTGGCGCGGATCGCCGTTGATTTTCAAAAACTGCCAGCCGGACTGGCCGACGCGCTCGATGTCGTTCGGCGCAATGCCGATTTGCGCGCGCAGAGCAGATGCCGATAGAATAAAATACACCGCTGCCGTTATCAAAAATTGCGCAGGGCAGAGCTCAAAAGAATCCACGCAGAGACGCAAAGGCGTAAAGGTTTCGCAAAGAAAACCTTTGCGAGTTCTTTGCGTCTTTGCGTCTTTGCGTGAGATTTTTTGCTTTTGGGTAACAGGGTTCACATTCTGAAGACCGTTGGCTTTTATCGTCATTCTCATATTATTTTCTCCGAACCATTCAATTATGCCACGAATAGCGCTCAACGTCTTCATTTCACAATCGCAAATTTCCCCACATAAGATTGCCCCTCTTGCCCGGACACTTGCGATTCCACGCGAAAGATATAAATTCCCGGCGCCACGCCTAGCATCCATTTGTTGAGTTGATAATCCAGTTCTTTGATGCTGCCCCACGAGGTTGAGCCGCTGCCGTCGTCGTGATCGATCTCTTGCACGACGTCTCCGGTCAACGTATAAATTTTGATTTCGCATTTTGCCGGCAGGCCGATGAATTCCATACGGAAGCGCTCGCCTTGTCCCAGCAAACCGCTGTGCTGGCGAAAAGGATTGGGCACGACGTAAACCTTTTTCGGAAATTCCGGGTTCGAGGGGCGGAAGGGATAAATCGGAAGGCGGTTGTTGTTCACTTTGCCGCTTTCATAGCCGTCGGTATCGTAACTGGTCACGCAATAATAATTGCCCACGCCGTACGGCAAGCTCGCGTCAACATAACGCACTGTGCCTGCGATAATTTGTGCGGCTTCTTTGGAAATATCGGCAATCAACGTCCACGGCCCGATGGTAAAATAAGAAGAACGATAAACGCGATAACCGGCAAAATCGTTCACGCCTTTGAGCGGATCGCGATAGCTGTCTGGAATGGGCGGCCATTCGATCGCGGTTTGGCCCGGGCCGGAAATTAAGATGACGCTGTCTTCGCCGTCCGTCGGCGTCATCGGAGGATGATAAGAAGGCATGTAAAAATTGCGATGCAGCTCGCGCGCAGCACGCACATTCGCGAGCATGGAATCGCGCGAGGCAGTGGCGCTGAGATCGATATTTTCCACGCCGCCCTGCACGATCTTGGCGCGATCCATTTCGCCCATGACTTCGGCAAACACCAGAACGATCGCTCCGAACGGCGGCAATTCCAGCGGCCCGACGCTGAGCAAAAATTCCGGCCGGCGTTCGTACTTGTTGCCGCCTTCGGAGGCGTTGGCGCGCGCCTCATCCCAAGAAAGCCGCGGCTGCTGGTGCGCCATCACTTCTTTGAAACGCGGCGGATCGTCAACTTCCTGAATGAACATGATGTCTTCGCGCGGCGCGCCTTCAGTCACACCCTGGCCGGTGTGTTCCAAAATGTTTTGATAAATCGGCGCGCCGGAGGAATCGAGCACGAGGGCTGTGAAATAGCCCGCGGCGTCGAGCTCGGTTTCACGTGTTCCCGGCGCGCGAATGCTGCGCGAATCGGTAATATCGCCCCGCTCCGGACCGACGCCAAACGTCCATTGCACCGGCGTTTCATCTTGAGAGTTGAAGCTGTTGTGATCGTAAAAATAGAACAATTGCTGCGCGGCGTCCCAGCCATACTTTTCATCGCCGCGCGTGCCGGAGCGTTGCGTCAGGCGCACGCCGTAGCGCATGCCGAAATACAAATCGTTGAGCGTGGAAAATTCCGTATTGGTGATCGTCACTTGATGAATGATGAAGTCGTCATACTTCGGATAGCTCCATACCATGCTGCGCCGCGAGATATCGACTTCCAGGCCGTTGACGTGATGGCCGCCGGTGACGATTTCTTCTCCCCACGTATTTAAATCCGCGAGATTGTAGTTCTTGGTCAAAGTCGCTTCTTCAATCGGAAAAATATCCTTGCCGGAATAGTTGAAGCGCGAATTGATGGTGTAGGCATAAGCACGGCTGTCGCGCACGCCGTAAATCGCATAGCCCGCAGCTTCCGCATAATTCAACGCATCGTTGATGTTCACGCCTTTGGAATAGCCGGGATAATCCAAAGTGTGAAAGCTGTTTTCGGTTTCCGTGGGATCGCCGTATTGCAAAGAATTCCACACGGTCGCCCAGAGCTTGCCGCGCGTCAAGGTTTGCTTGCCAATGGTCACCTGGCCGTGCACAACCTCGACACCAGTGCAAAGCACAAGTGCAGTAATAAAAATTTTGTATACGGAATGATGGATCGAAAAATATGGAAGATGATATGCTGAATGACTCATGAATGCTCTCCACTCATCTTGCGACTCGAAACAACATCATACTATGCAAACGTTTGCAGCTTTGTACAAGTTTAGCAATCTTAAGTCATCATGTCATTCTGAAAGAATCCTTTTAAGCATTTGGTAAAATGTCCAAATGCAGAGTATTCCCGTTGCTGAAAAAGATTCAGACTGTGTGAAAACGCTCGAATTTGTCATTGCGAGCGCAGCGAAGCAATCTCTAAATCCAATACATGCACGCGCCGGGATTGCTTCGCTGCGCTCGCAATGACGTTTTCACACAGTCTGATTCTTCCAGAATGACATGCCCCCACGTGTTGTCATTCAGAGGAATCTTCTGATGGATGAACACAATCGGTAGTCCATCACAAGAATCCATTCTGAATGACAGGGCTAGGGGATCCAACTTCAAACGGTTAAACTCTGACGCAGCTTTTAAAAATCAGAACTCGGCAGTGAATTGAAAAAACAATTGCCGCGGCGGCACTTCATATGAATACCATTCCCATTCGTCGTCTTCGCCCGAGAACCAGTTTTTCGGCAGACGTTCGCGTTCGGGCAAATCGGGATTCTGCTGCCAGCGCGCCATGTCATCGCCGTAAAGCAACCGCAAGAATTTCGAGTCGAAAAGATTGCGGACTTCCATGCTGAATTCAGTGTGCAAACCGGCCCAGCGAAAACCTTTTATCGCCTTCACATTGGCTTGATAATAACTGAACCAGCGCCGGTTATTGGGTTTGGTGGAAATATCGCCCGGCGGGTGATAAGTATAAGGCTGCCCGCTGCGCCACCAGAAATAAATATTCAGATTGAAATCGCTCAACGGTTTGATGCCCGCAATCTCCGGCCCGCGTCCCGGTTCGACATACAAATTCGCCCAGCTTTTGACGCGATGAAAGCTGCTCCATGCGCCCTCGCTTTGCCGCAGGCCTTTGGGTACATTCGGGCGCGTTGAGCCGGGCTGGTGCAACTGGCGGTAGCCGACTTCGCCATCGAACGACCAGAAAATATCGTGGCTCGCGCCGAAATTGAGGGGCCCGCGCAAGCGCGTGTCAACTTTCGTTTCAATACCGCGCACGTCAGAATAGCCGGAGTTGCTGAGCATCAGCGCTTTGGTGGTGTTGTATTGCGCCGCATAAACGCCGGTGATCACGTTCGCTTCGCGGCTGGCGTCTTTATAATAGCCGGTGAGATCGAGCTTCACGCGACGCGCGATATTGTAATCCACGCCCAATTCATATTGAATGGTGCGTTCGAAGCCCATCTCCGCATTGCCGTACCAGCCTTGCCATTCTTCCATATAAGTGATTTGATCCGCATAGGGATCGAGCACGGTGTTCATGTCTTCGGTATAATTGACGAACGGAAAGCCGAACATCTTCGTCCACGAGGGGCGCTGATAAAAGTGGCCATAAACAAAATGCAAAACCGAGTTCTCGCTGACGGGATGCGAGATGCCCAAACGCGGCGCGAAGGCGATCTGCATTTTTGTGCGCTCGCGCTCGGGATTACCCGGATAGCCCACCGGCTTGCCGGGATCGTGGCCCGGCGTAGTCGTTTGCATCGCGAGTGGGTCATAGCGATTTTTGGGCACGGAACGATTCTGATCGAACAAATCCAGGCGCAAGCCGGCATTCACCACCAGGCCGGGAAATTCCATTTTATCTTGCACATAGAAGTTTCCTTCGAAAGGTTTGCCGTCAAAAACATTCAGCAAATTCCAGCGATTCCCACCTTCATAAACGCCCATGAAATGCTGATAACTGAAATCGAATTGGCGAAAACCAAAGCCGCTTTTCATCTGATGGTGCGGCGTGATTTGGCTGGTGAAATCGGCTTTGAATTGCAGGATTTCGCTTTTATTGTCGGTGAAGGTTTGAAAGTAGCCTTGATCGAGAAAGCGGCCGATCATTTTTTGCGTGTCGTCGCGGCGTGACCACAGGCTGTCGGGCAGGATGTTGTTGCGATCGGAGCGATCCATCTTGTCGCGCAGATAGCTCAGATTCACTTCATAAAAAGTTTTCGGATTGAGCATGTGCGTGAGCCGCACGTAGGCTTGCGACCATCTTCTCAGCTCGGGCCATTGGCGGTAGATTGCGCCTTCGGGATTGTATTTCGCGCGCGCGTATTGCTCGTCCACGCGCATCGGCGCGAGCCATGCCGATTCTTGCGCGGACTCGATGGTGTTGAAATTGACCGCAGGATAATCTGCGCTTTCATAGCCGCCATAGAATCCGCCCACACGCAGCTTGAGCGCAGGCGAAAATTTGTAATTCAAGTAACCTTGAAAATTGAATTCGGGATTGTAAGGCAAGGGCTGCGGAAAGAGGCTCACTGCTTTTTTGTAACGGCCCGAGGCTAGAAAACTCAAATTATTCGTGAGCGAGCCCAGGAAGGTCGCTTCGATTTCAGGCTCGGCGCGTTCGGCATATTTTGCCAGTGTAGCGTTCGGCGTAATCGAGTTCCGCCATGCCGCCAGCAGCGCTTCGGGATTTTGCCCGTAAAACGGCCCGCTTTTCGGATCTTGCGATTGCTGCGTCCAATAATTGAGATCGAAGTATTTATAGTCGTAGTTTTCCTGGCTGTAAAAATTGGGACCGAAATGATATTTGCCCGCGGGCCGGAAGCGCGAAATCACCGTGCCGTGCAAGCCCTCGCCTGCTTCTTTGGTGACGATGTTGACCACCGCGGAACGGCCTTCGCCATATTCGGCATTGTAGCCGCCCGTGAGCAAAGAAATTTGTTCGATCGTTGAAGTATTGAAGCCGGTATAATTATCGGAAAGCAACCCGCTATTCACGCTCAAATTGTCGAGCATATAAACGGCTTGCACATTCGAGCTCCCGCGAATATACGTTTGCGACTCGCCGCGCGTCCACGCCAGGGAAGGGACGGAAGTGATGATGCCGGTTTGTGTCTCGAGGGCTTCCTCAACCGTGCGCACCCACGATCTTTCGATTTCGCGCACCGTCACTACTTGTTCACTGGCGGTGAGGTCCAGCTCGACCGCGGGCCGCTCCGCAGTGACGGTGATCATCTCGCCTTCGAGCGCAGAGGGTTTAAGCGCCACGGACAAAGAAGTGGTGCGATCGGCATGCACCAAAATTTCGGTTTGTGTCACTTTCTCGTAGCCGAGGTAGGAAAAGGTGACGGCGTAAGTGCCGGCGTGCACATTCAAAATAAAAAATTCGCCCTTGTGATCGGTGGCGGCGCCTAAGGTTGTTCCTTCAATGAGAACGTTTGCACTAATCAAGGGCTGTTGAGTTTGGCGGTCGGTGACCTTGCCGGAAATTTTTCCGGTGATTCCGGCGAGGGCATTCGTAAAGAAGAAAGCGACGAGACCGCAGGGCAGGATGAAAAGAAAGCGGCGAACGGAGTCTTTTTTCATCGGAAACTCCACGCTAGGGTGAAGAACGTTGCGGTTCAAGAAACTTGCCGAAGGAGGGCAAGGGCAGATTTGCGCATGACGGAATCGCGCACGACCAGACGCGGCTCCAACAGAATTCTGCGCCACTCGACTTTCGGTGTCCGCAATCGGCGAAAAAGCAACTTGACAGCCATCTCGCCCATTTTTTCAACGGGCTGCGCAACCGTGGTCAAAGCCGGCGACAAGTAAGTGGCGAAACTCGGATCGTCGAAGGTGACGAGCGAAATATCTTGTGGAACGCGGGAATGATCTTCCTGCAATGCTTCCAATGCGCCCATGGCAATCAAATCACCGGCGGTAAAAATTGCGCTGGGCGGCTCTTGCAGCTTGAGCAAAAGCTTTGTTTCCAAATAGCCGTTGTAATTGCGGAAATCATCGCCGACGATCAAGCGTTCATCTATGGCGAGGTTGGCCTCCTGCAAGGCTTGTTTATAGCCCTGCAAACGGCCTTCATTGACATAAGTGCCGAGCAAACCCTGAATGAAAGCGATGTGGCGATGGCCTTCGCGAATCAAGTATTGCGTGGCGAGATATGCACCGCGCACATTATCGACGCTCACCGCGTCGGCCTCGAGATCCTCGAAGCAGCGATCGATCATGACCCACGCCGTATTCGCGGCGGCGATTTGCTTGAGATGGGCTGCCTCTTGCCCGACGGGCGCGATAATCAATCCGTCAACTTTTTTCTCGAGCAAAATTTTGACGGATTCCTTTTCGATCACGGCGTTCTCATCCGAATCGCAGACAAAAATGCTGTAGCCGGATTTGCGCAATTCCCCGGCAATGCTTTTGACCAGCGTCGCAAAGAAGGGGTTGGAAATATCCGGGATGATAACCCCGATTTCGTGCGTTTGCTTGAGCCGCAGCCCGCGCGCCAGTTTGTTGGGCCGGTAGTCCAGCTCTTCCGCTGTTTTACGAACGAGGTCTTTGGTTGCAGCGCTGATTTTGTATTTATTGGAATGATCGTGCAACACACGCGAGACGGTCGATACCGAGAAGCCGGTTTTACGCGCGATTTCAAGCAAGCGAGCGGACATGGGCATTCACCAGGTTAGACAATAGAGGGGGTGCCGTAACTAATCCTTAGGAGCGCCGATTAAATAACTTGAACTTTTAATAGATTAATGCAAACGATTGCATTGAGTGGCCGAGTATAATCAGCAAAAACGAGTTTGTCAAGTTCTTTTTGCAGAAATGTGGATTGCGGGTTGGTCGTGCATGCGGGCAAATATTTGAGCCGATTCTTCCTCTACTTTCCATTCTTGGGCAAGGTGATGACGAACTCCGTGTAGCTCCCTTCTTCCGTATCCACGCTGATTTTACCGCCGTGTTTTTGAATGATGTCGTAGCTGATGGACAGCCCTAAACCCGTGCCTTGTCCCGTGGGTTTAGTGGTGAAAAAGGGATTAAAAATTTTGTCGAGCACCGCAGCCGGAATGCCGGTGCCATTGTCGCGAATGCAAATCTCGATGGTGTCGCCCAGATTCTTTGTTCTCACGTTGATCGTTGGCATGAATCCCGGCTTCACCTCGGCAGATTCAGCCGGAATGCCGCCTTCTCTTCCTCCCACTGCCGCTTTCACCCTCTCTTCGCGTCTCCCGCTCTCTCCGGCTTCTCTTTTCCTTTTCGCCTTTTCATGCGCCGCATAACCGGCATTGTTGATGAGATTCAAAAAAACGCGGCTCAATTCCTGAGGGATCACCGCAATCTCGCCCACACTCGCGTCATACTCTTCTTGAATCGACACATTGAATCCGTTTTCCTGCGCGCGCATGCCGTGATAAGAAAGATGCACGGCTTGCTGCAACAAGGAATTAAGCTCCGTGCGTTCGCGCTCGCCTGCTTGTGTGCGCGAATGCTGCAACATGCCGCGCACGATGCTATCGGCGCGCCGGCCGTGCTCGTTGATTTTTTCGGCGTTTTGCTGGAGCATGCGCAAAAGATCGGCAATGGAAGCTTCCGCAGCGGCCTCGAGCTTCCCTTGTTGCTGCGCGATTTCCGCCTGCAGCTCCTGCGCCAATTCCACCGACAACACCGCAAAATTGTTGATGAAGTTCAGCGGGTTTTTGATTTCGTGCGCAATGCCGGCCGTCAAGGCGCCGAGCGAAGCCAGCTTCTCTTGCATAACCAGTTGTTGCTGTGTGCGCAAGATCTCGGCGTTTTTTTCCTGCAGCTCCTGCAGGATGATCGCTTTCGCAATGGCGGAAATAGCATGGCTGCGAAACCGGTTGAGCTTGCGCGCATCGGAATGGCTGAAGGCGTCGGGGTTCGATAAATTGTCGAAGATCAAATAAGCCTCCACCCGGCCTTCGCGCACGGCCGTCATCGCCAGCACAGATATGGGCGTGGATACCGCGTTTAATTTTTTCTCCACGTACAAGCTTTGCAAATTGCGCATGATATATACGCCTTCGCCCACCTGCTCCGAGCCTGCGCTATAGCGCTGGGCTAACTGCGCGGGCGTGAAGGAAATGTCTTGCATCAGGTTCAAATCGTAGCCCGCAGCCGCCGCAAATTTGAACAGCCCGCTGCCATGATTCAGCAACAACATGGAAGCTTTCTCGGCTTGCGGAAAAAGTTTCAACCCTTGTTCCAATAAAGAGCGCAGCACGTCGCCCAGATCGACTTCACGATTAATGTTTTTGACTATGCCGTCGAGCGTTTCCAACTCCACCGCTTGCTGCCGGATCTCTTCGGTGCGCTGCTGCACAACTCTTTCCAAAGCGTGGCTGCGTTGCACGAGCTGGCGGGTGCGATTGCGGATGAAACTATGAATCGTCAAAGCAATGGCGCCGGCATAAAACAAATAAGCCCACCACGCCCGATACCACGGCGGTGAAATCCCAAACGAATAGGCCGCTTCCGCGCCCGGGTGGCCGTAAATATTCTTCGCACGCACGTGAAAGTGATATTCGCCTTCGGAAAGGTTGGTGTATTCTTTTTTGGTTTCGCGCGTCCATTCCGACCAATTGTCGTCGAAGCCCTCCAGCCAATATTGAAATTGATTGGCAGCTTGTGCATCATAACTGGCGGCGGCAAATTCAAAGCGCAACGCGTTGTTGGCATATGCCAGTCTGGGGGAGACAAATGGGAGTTTGGAAATCCCGGCGCCACCGAAGATCAATGAACTAGGATCGACCGTGCTTACGCGGCGAATCAATGCCGCAAAATCCGCCGTGTACTTTTTTTCAACGCCCTCATCGTAACGAATCAAGCCGTCAGGCCCTCCAAACCAAGTCACGCCGTCGGTTTCCGGATGGATTTCCCATACATTGAAATTGGCGAGATGATTGAACGGCGCACGCTCCCAAACATAAGAATCCGCGTTCCGCCGCACCATGACGATTTCATTAATGCCGCCCGCGGTTGATTGCATCCATAAAGTGCCGGGAGCACCCACGGCAGTTTCACCGATCAGCCGTGAACCGCCGCTGTAGTCGCGGCCTAAAGAAGTGTCAGGAAAGAAGCGCTTGGCCTGTTGATCAAACCGAAAAAGGCCTTTTTCGGTGGCAAATAATGCGTGATCAGCCCTGGCCAATACCGTAACCCAACCATGATCTTCCGGCAAGCCGTGTTGCGCCCCAAATCTTTCCAATTGCGGGTCGCGATGGAACCCGTCGGAAAAATCGACACGAATATATCCTTGCGAACGTGTTCCCAGCCACAACAGTCCTTCTTTTGTTTCGACAATACTCCGGATTTCATCAGTGATGCCATTGACTTGACCGCCGTCGCGCCATTGGCCACTTCGTTCGTCAAAATACAAGCAAGCAAGGCCATTGAGCAAGCCGAGGTAGACACGATTGGTGTCGAAAGTGGACGGGCACAATACAAATGAATGCCCCTGTGACGCTCTCACCTGGTGCGATTTTTTTCCTTGAATCAGATAGACGCCGTCGCTGCAAGCAGTGAACAGATCCTGGCCATGGGACAGCAAAAACCAGCTTTTGAGGGTGATACCGGGAATCGCCTCAAATTTTGGCGGTTGTATAAAAGAAGAACCGGCCGCCTGAAATGCGCGCGTTTGTAAATAGTAGAGCCCTTGAGAAGTTGCCGCATATAACACGCCTTGATGCCGGCGCACCGACTCCACCGCACCGTTAAGATTGTTGTGCTCATCATAACGCGAAAGCGGCGCAGGTGTTTCGACTCGTGTGATGCCGTTATTCAATGCCAGCCATAAGCCGCCCTGCCGGTCGGGAAAGACATAGTTAACGTCCTCGTCTTGCAAGCCCATGGCTTTGTTCAAAACCAGTTGGCCTTTGCCTTCTCTGGTGAGGATCGCCACACCGCCGCGATCGGTAGCCAGCGCCAACGCGTCTTCCGGCAAAATCGCGCCATGGTATATTTGATTTTCAATTAAAAATTCATCTAATTGCGTGGAGAAAGAGCCCGCTGCCCTAACGCCGTCATATAGAAACAAGCCCAGCTCACGAACTCCGATCAAAACCTTATCCTCTTCATAAGGCAGCATGAAATAGATGCGCGCATCCGCAAATTTTTCACCGCCAGGGGCCAACTGCAAGGAATCCTCGATCATTTGCAACAACCCCAAGCCGGGCTGGCGGATATAAAAACAGCCGTGCACCACGAAAGAAAGATGGAAAGGTGTTTCCGGTTCCCACACCCGCATGCGGCCGGAGCGCCAAAGAAATAAACGGTCCAGCGCTTGAAAATATATTCCGGCGCCGGTTGCATAAGTCTTGGCAATATCTGCAAAATCACGATATGCTTCGGGAATCTGCGCGCGCAGCGAAGCATACTTCATTTGTCCAATCGAATCCGGCGTTAGGTAACCAATCTCGCCCTGTGCTCCCACATAAACGACGCCTCGTTCATCGACGGCCAGTGAACGCACCGCGCTGCCATTGTCCACCGGAATCATGCGCCAGGACACGCCGTCGTATTCCAACACGCCGGTATTGTTCCCGAAATACATCACGCCGCGCCGATCTTGCACGATCGCCCAGTTTTGCGCATCGGCGCCGTATTCCTTTGGGGTGAAATTTTGGAGAAAGGGAATTCCAGCCTCCGCGAAACGTACGCCGGAATTGACGCGAGGGGTCATAAGATTTTGTGCAAGAGCGCCGCTCATTTCAGCGCCCTGCAGAAAAAACATCAAACCGGCGAGAAATTTTCTCATGGAAGAGGTGGTCATAGGTTTGAGTGCGAAGCAAACGGGTTACCCTTATCCCAAATACTTCAGCGCCAGAACCGTCAAATCATCTGCGGGCGGCGCGCCGGCGCAAAAAGCTTGAACCTCTCCTAACAGGGTTTGCAGGATTTTCGGCAATGCAAAAGCATTCATCTTCTTCAAACATTCTTCCAAACGCGCTTCGGTAAAATCATCTTGCGCAAGATTTTTGGCTTCAGTGACGCCGTCGGTAAACAACACCAGGCAATCGCCGGAATTTAGCGCGAGCTCGCCGGCTTGATATGCCGCTTGCGCAAACAATCCCAGCATGAGCCCGCCCGCCGCATTCACGGTTTCCAGCCCGCCATGGCGCCGCAATAGGTAAGGCGGATTGTGACCGGCATTACAAAATGCCAGCTCTCCCGTGCGCGTATTCAAAATCGCGTAAAAAATCGTGATGAAAGTCTCGTGATCGCTGTGGGCATGCAATAAGGCATTGACTTGTTGCAGGCATTCCTCCGGCGGCAATCCGCGCAAAGCGGTGGAGCGCAGCAAACTGCGGCTCACGGCCATGAACAACGCAGCCGGCACACCCTTCCCCGAGGCGTCGCCAATCATGAAGCCCAGCCGATGCTCGTCGATCATGAAAAAATCGTATAAATCCCCTCCCACTTCTTTCGCCGTCATCATCTCGGCGAGAATCTCGAAGTTCTCGTGCTGCGGAAAAACGCTAGGCAAAATGGATTGTTGAATTCTGCGCGCGACGTCCAATTCGCGTTGCAGCGCCACCAGCCGGTCGTGGTCTTTCGCCGCCTGCTTGCGCGCGTGCGCTTCTTGAATGGTTTTGTTGAGCGTGATTTCGAGGTCTCCGAAATCAATCGGCTTGGTCACAAAGTCGAACGCGCCGCGATTCAAAGCGGTGCGGATATTGGCCATGTCGCCGTAGGCCGAAACGATGACCGATTTGAGCAGCGGATAATTTTCATTGATTTTGGCGAGCAGCGTCAGGCCGTCCATTTCCGGCATGTTGATATCGGTCAGCACCACATCCATGTCGGTTTCAGTTTGCAGCTTGTGCAGCGCCTCGACGCCGTTCTGCGCGAAAACAAAAAGCAGCTCGCGCTCGCGCACTTGCTTGCGAAATTTCTGGCTGATCAAAAGCTCCAAGTCCGGTTCGTCATCCACCACGAGAATCTTGGTTGGCATCATCGCTCTCGCTCATTTAATATTCTTTTGCGCAATTCGTCAAAGTCAACGGGCTTGGTGAAGTAACCGTCAGCGCCGCCGGCCATGGCAAGCTGGAAATTTTTTTCATCCCCGTACGCCGTCATCACAAAAAATTGAATGCCGGCGCGATTCGTTTTAATGTGCTTGAGCAGCTCGAGGCCGTTCATGCCCGGCATGTTGAGGTCGGACAGAATGCGCGCCAGATCCGCTGCTTCCGGCTTGTCCAGCTCATGCAGCGCTTCGTCGCCCGAAAATGCAAATCGAAATTCAAGCTGGCCGCTTTTGAGCTCCTTTCTGAATCTTTGCTGAAACAACAATTGCACGTCGTGCTCGTCGTCGACGATCAATACTTTCATCTGATGCTTCTCCGTTTCTCATCCAAAGGCGTTCCGCCGATGCTGAATTTCTGCAAAGTGGACCGGGGTCATCATCTGCTCGATTTTAACGATCGCGCCGCAACCCTCACTCAAACAAGCACGCCGAAGCGCCCACCCAATCTTTATTTTTGTTATAATCCACGCCCAGCATTTTGCCCTTGCTCATGCGCGCGAGCGTGCTCACCGCGCGCAATTGCTCCGTCCAAAAAAACAGCATGCGAATTTCCACTTTGCTCGGTTCATTGGGCGTGCGAATGACCGGGCCATATTCAATCTTTTCTTGCAACAGATAATTTGGGCGTTCCGTCGCCGGGATGGCGTCCAGGGCTTCGGCCGTAATGTCTATCACCACGCCGCTGCCGGCAAAGGAGAATAAGGGCTTGAGCACGTATTTCTGCAGCTCTGCAGGATAGCGCTCAAGCTGGGACAAAAAGGCCGCCGGCGGCACGCTGCGATGCTGCAAAAAAGGCAGCGAAAATTTGCTCAAGCGAAAATACCAATTCGGATGCCCGGCCCATTCCACCTCCAGCTCTTCGCGGAAATCAAATTCACAGTGAATATTTTTTTTAATGAACTCGTCGACGATCACACGGTTGTAAATGCGGCGTATCGGAATTTCCTTGCCGTGGCGGCGATAAAACAATTTGCTGCCGCGTTTTTTGACCGCGGTAATGCACACCGGCTTCACGCCGGTGAATCTTTCCGTGCAATAAAAATCCACCGCGGTTTTTTGCTTTTCCGGCTCGATCTCCATCAAAATGACGGTTTCCGAATCATGCTCGCCCACCACCGCCTGCCGGAATATTTTAAGGTAATCCGATTCTTGCAAATCGTTCAACAAATAGCGCAAATGTTCATAGCCGAATTGGCGTTGATAAGTTTGCGCGAGCACCATCTGAAAAGCGTACAAAGAGGGAAATCCTTGCAGCTCGATCAGCCGCGGCGAGAGCCGGCCGTTTTGGTCAACCGTGACGGCAAAATCAATCGCCAGAAAAATCGGATGCGCGTCGTCATTCGGCACGCGAAACGCTGCCGGCACGGCGCGATGCGAGGCCTGCAAATATTCCGGAGTGTTTAATTGCGTCATGATTTCCTGCGACGACAATTGCAGCTCGGAAAGCAAATCAGGCGGCAGGAAAATCGGCGTCTCGCAGACACGAAAACCGGTCTTAATGCCGACGGCTTCGTCAAGCGCTCGCAAAAACTGCTGGTATTTTTCTTGCGTAAATCGCGAGTTATATTGCTCACGAAGAGATGGGATCATGGCTTATACTTCCTTGCATTCATTTGTAATGCCGTCTTCGAATGTTTTCGATAGCAAATGGTTCTTAAAGCATAGAAAAATGCTTAAAATGAACCTTTATTGCAAGTGGCTTCTTAATGCCCTCCTTTTCATAATCTTGTAAGGCCTCAGTTACTGGTGGACAATATCGTGTGCCGAGCACTGAAATAATTTTTTACACGCGGTAAAAAAGGACTGGTGTCTCGGTTTTTCTTTTTGTATGTTCTTGTATCATGATAACGGACATGCACATTCGTGGGCGTCGGATCACCCTCGAGGATCTCAATATGATCCGCCAGTTGCTGGCAAACGAAGGTCATCTGGGTCGAACCCATCTCTCCCGGCGGCTGTGTCGAATTTGGGGTTTTCGTCAAGCCAATGGCGCTTATCGCGAGATCGCGTACCGCGATCTGTTGCGCCAACTTCACCAGCGCGGCCTGATTACTTTGTCGGCGCCACTGAAAGCCGCGCGCAAGCCCGGCTATCGCAATCGTACTGCTCTTGCCCTCCCGCTTGATGCCACTTCCGTGCAAGGTCGACTCGACCACTTTCCCACGCCCACGCTGGCGTTGGTGAGTCGCACACCACATGCAACCATCGCTTTGTAATTTTGCCGTGGATCCACGTGACCAATCTCGCTTCCTGGATTTTGGCGCAGGTGACGCGCCGTCTCCGTCGCGATTGGCAAACGCTCTATGCGCATGACCTCGTGCTGGTGGAGACTTTCGTTGAGAAGGAACGTTTTCAAGGAACGTGTTATCGCGCCGCGAATTGGATTGCTGTGGGCGAAACCGTGGGACGCGGACGAAATGATCGCGCCAACAACACCTGGCTGCCGATCAAACACGTTTATCTTTATCCCCTCACCCCAAATTTCCGTGAACGTTGCCAAACCGCATGAGTACCATAACGGAACAACCTCGTTTTGCGCTCACACGACCGCACTGTTCGCAATGCGTCAAGCTGCAAGATGAAATCACACGCTTGCGCCAAGAGAATAAAAGTCTCCAAGACAAGCTGCGTTATCAGCAGCGTCAAAGCGATGAAGGTTATTTCGGTTCTTCCACATCTTCTTCCAAGAAACCGTTCAAAGCCAACACCAAAGCCGAGCGCAAGAATGGCGGCGGCCGTGTTGGTCATCGCGGTTATGGCCGCACCAGCATTGATCCGCGTGAAGCCGACGAAGTGATCGCTGTGGACACCGCACACGTTTGTCCGCAGTGTCAGGTGGTGCTGGAAAGTCTGGACATGCGCGAACGCACCGTGACCAAAGTTGTGCCGGTGCAAGTCCAACGAGTTCTTTATCAACTCACGCGGCGGCGCTGTCCGGAATGCCGGCGCGTGTTTAGCGCCAAAGCCCCCGGTGTGCTCCCAAAGTTTAAGCAGGACAACAATGTTTTGGCGCATGTGGCGATCGAGCATTATCTGCACCAGGTCACGCTCGGGCATTTAGCCCAGCGTCTGGGGATTAACCAAAGCAGCTTGATCGAGGCCATGCATCATCTCGCGCAACTCTTCAAAGAGGTGCCACAACAGCTCATCGCCGAATATCGCCAAGCCCCGCTCAAGCACGCCGACGAAACGACTTGGCGCAACGACGGACGTAACGGTTATGCGTGGATTTTTTGTACGCCGACGCTCACGATCTTTCGTCTGCGTCTGACGCGCGCCGCGAGTGTCGCCACAGAAGTGTTCGGCGAAGAAGCCTTGCCGGGCAAGTTGGTAGTGGATCGCTATTGCGTCTATAATAAAATCCGCTGCGCCCTTCAGTATTGCTATGCCCATTTGCTGCGGCTGGTGCAAGACCTGGGCAAGGAATTTCCGCAGTCGCAAGAAGTGCAAGACTTCGTCGCGGCCGCGGCGCCGTTGTTGGCTCAGGCCATCAAGCTCAGGGCGCTGCCGATCACCGACGAAGCTTTTTATGCGCGCGCCGAACAACTGAAAATAGAGATTCAGTTCGTGATGCACCGCGCGGCGCGCCATGCCGGCATTCAGAAAATTCAAAATATTTTTCGCGAGCATAGCTCTCGTCTCTATCCTTGGGCGCAAGACCGCTCCATTCCCGCTGACAATAATTTTGCCGAGCGCGAGCTGCGAAAATTAGTCATTGCACGCAAAATCAGTTTTGGCTCCCAGGCGGATGCCGGCGCGAAAACCCGCGAGCTCTTGATGACCACGCTGTTCACCCTGAAAAAACGCAAGCCCGGTGATCTGTGGTTGAACTTGAAAGCCGGTCTAGACGAACTCGCGCGCGAGCCCAAACAAGATGCTGATCACGTGCTTTTCTCCTCGGACAGCTCCTAGAACGCGCCCCCACAACAAGGCTGATCTTTACCCATATTTCGTGTTACTGGATACTGAAGGTGAATGGTTCAGGGACATAAAAACTTTCCACATCGCAGTGAGATCATCAAGACGCTGCAGGCCCAGCCATAAG